>QFCE01000213.1_pt1 | contig 143876 bp, 150 predicted proteins | sample 5346091 | NCBI WGS metagenome assembly QFCE01 (sample SAMN09062252, study PRJNA434731) | Human gut metagenome, whole genome shotgun sequencing project. | isolation source: stool timepoint A chromium assembly | host: Homo sapiens | collected 2015
ACTATCGTTAATGAATTTATCAAAAAAATCGTTGTCCATGCGCCGGAGAAAATAAATGGCAAGCGTTTTCAGAAAGTAGATATTGTCTTTAACTTCGTGGGAGAAATTCATTTACCGACTGACCCGCAGACAGAACAGAAAGAAGCCAATAAACAGGAAAAGACGGCATAGCCCTTGAACGGGGCTATACCGCCAAATTGAAAAATATACTTCCTTGTAACCGAAAATCCTTGATTTACGGGGGGTTTTCTATGTCTGAAATTACTTAAAATGACATCCAGTTTTGAACGTAATATACAGGTAATACACATGTAATATACAAATTAATTTGCTACAATTTCAATTTTTCGCAGTTCTTCCAATAATTCTGATGGCAGTTTATGTGTATATGTTCCTTTGGTTATATCAGATACGGAGTGCCCCATAATCAACTTCACATAATAATCATTTAACTGGTAGCGGTCTGCAAGTGTTGCAAACGTATGCCTGGTATCATGAGGAGTGTGGTCAATTTTTAATTCCTCAATAAGATTCTTCCAGATGGTATTTCTGAACAGGGTATAATAGTAGGCGCCGCCTTTTGTGTTAGGAAACAGGTATTTATTCCCTTTTCTGTAATATCTCTTAAAGAAGGGAAGAATGGCATCGTGGATTGGAACTACCCGATTTTTCCCTGCCGCTGTTTTCATTCCACAGATGACATATTGCTCATCGAAATTAATATTTTTATTTTCAATGTTTAAAAATTCTGATGCACGAAGCCCCGTATAAATTAAAATCAAAATAATATCTATGTACAAAATATCTTTCTTTTGCCAGAGCATCTTGATTTCATCTTCTGTAAAGGGTTTATGCATCTTTTCTTTTGTTTCGGTATAATCCCAGTCACATAAGTCAGCAATATTGATATCCACATATTTTCTCTTCATGGCATATTCGTATACCTGGGAGAGAACTGTTTTGGTTAATACCATAGTGGAATTCGATTTTTCTGATACCTTATCCGCTATTTTTGGGATATCATCAGTCTGGATATTTTTAATTTTCCTGTCTTTAACATCTGAGAAGCGATTGTATGCAAGATTATAGTTTCTTATGGTACTGGCAGTGGGCGGTTTCTTTCTGGACTTCTTATATTCCAACCAGGATTCATATACCTCTTTAAAGGTAGGCTCTTTTATAAGGCTTGTATGCTCTTTTACAGGCATTCCAGAATTGTAGTTGGCCAGAAACATATTGGCTTCCTTGGATTTTTCAAAATAGCCAAGGTATTTATGTTGCCTAAAACGTCCGTTCACCTCCTTATAACCATTGGTAACTCTTACTGCGTAAGGTTTTCTTCGATTCTTGCCTAGATAAACTACTGAACCATAGCCATTTGGATTACGCATAAAATCATCTTCCTTTCTTTCGTGTAAAATTAGGTACAAAAATAACAGCTAACACCAGAATAAATGTTCTGATTGTTAAACCGCTCCGAAGATGATACAATATAGTTGCTCAATATGGTATATCTTCGGATATATGTCAAACCGTCTGGTGCGCCAACACTGGGCGGTTTTTCTTTAGTCTAAAAGTTCTGAAATTGTAATAGCAAGGTTCTGATAAATCCCTACAGTGATAGGCAAAGAAAAAGGTACTATCATAGGAGCAACATCTTCTTCATAGCGGTATATGGTAGTCCGTTCCTTGGATGGGTCAACAATCCAGTATTCCCTGACACCAAAATCAGAGTAGAGAGTATTTTTAGTAGTATAATCCATTTTTCGACTGCTGGGTGAAACAATCTCAATCACAAAATCAGGTGCGCCATTGCATCCCTTGTCTGTAAGCTTGCTTCTGTCGCAAATCACGCTGATATCAGGCTCTACATAGTTTTTATTATCTTCTCCCAAAAAGACAGCAAATGGAGTAGGATAAACCTTGCAGTTGCCAGCATTTTTGAGGATATAGTCTCTTAATGTAGCAGATAATCCCATTAAAATTTCCTGATGGATGCGGCTTGGCGGAGCCATATTATAGATGTGTCCATTAATCAGTTCCGCACGTTCCCCATCTGGAAGAGCGTAGATATCTTCCAGGGTGCAAGTGATTGCTTTGGGTAATGCCATAGTAACAACTCCTTTCATAATTATTATAGTCCGATATAATTTGACAAATACATTTCCTTGACATATAATATACTTAACAAGACAGCCAGTAAGGGAAGTCAAGGCTCCCCGACCTGGTAAATATATAAACTAGCTAAGAATTAGCCGCCTATTTCTTTTCCAGAGAGCAGGGCGGCTATTTCTTATGTGATGTATATGTAAGGATTGCTACGATAAGTAAAGCTGTGTTTACAATCAAGCTTAATTCTTCATATGTACTCATAAGCATCCCCTCCTGTCAAGACTCAGGCAAGGGAACCACAGCCGTCCTACTGGCTGCCTGGGTAAGTATATTATATTGTCAAGGTGTTGCCCCTGTGTTGACAGGGGCGGTTTTTATTTTAGGCAGCTTTGCGGTAGTCCACAACTGCAATCTCTGTGAGCATATTTTTTAATGTTTCCAAAATATGTTCAATGTTCTGTAAGGTAGCCCCATTCAAATATTCTTCACCACACTGGGTACATTTGGTGCATGGAACGTTTTTGATAATGATGTAACAGCCATTATATTCTGTCATATAAGTGGTGGTGGATTTTTCAACATCACCTTTGCAAGAAAAACAAGTCATAATCAATTCTCCTTTCTTGTCTGGAAATCAGCTTCCCATTTCTTAGTATCTGGATAATAGGTAGTTATTAGCCAAAGAGTTTCCAAATTGCTTCCAACAACAACATGCAGGTGTTGATTGTTTACAGAAAGTCCCAGTATCAGACAACTGGGATATGGATAATCAGTTGGATATTGTTCAATTATCTTTCCATTTTGGATACAGGCTATAATATCTGCCATTTTGATTCCACGCTGTTCAAGACGTTTGGCAGCATGGAGTGTAATTTCTATGTTCTCAAGACAACATATTTTACGTAAATCTTCAATGTTTAATTCCATAATAGGCTAACCTCATTTTATTATTACACAATACCAAAGTTTGCTTAATGGATTTTTCAGCCCCCGTAAATCCTTGATTTACGGGGGTTTTTCTATGTCTGAAATTACTTACAACGGTTTTTGTTTAGTCTAATAGTTCTGCAATGGTAATTACTAAATCCTGATAAATTCCTACGGTGATAGGAACAGAAAAAGGAACAATCATAGGCGCAGCATCTTCTTCATACCGATATACAGTAGTTCTTTCTTTGACTGGGTCAACAATCCAGTATTCCCGGACACCGAAGTCAGAGTAGAGAGCATTTTTAGTAGTATAATCCATTTTACGGCTGCTTGGCGAAACAATCTCAATTATAAAATCCGGGGCGCCATGACATCCTTTATCTGTCAGCTTGCTCTTGTCGCAGATTACGCTGATATCCGGCTCTACATAGTTCTTATCATCTTTTCCAATAAATACAGCAAATGGGGCTGGATAGACCTCACAGGAACCTTGTTGCACTTTCACATAGTTGTTGAGAATAAAACATAGTTCCATTAGGATCTTTTGGTGAATACGGTTTGGGGGAGCCATGCTATAGATGCGTCCATCAATCAGCTCCGCACGCTCCCCATCCGGCAGAGCGTAGATATCTTTTAGTGTGTAGGTGATTGCTTTTGGTAATGACATACTGGCAACTCCTTTCAGAATTTAAATACATCTTATGTTCTTTATTCAGATAACGCAGGTATATGCTGTGTATCCATATTGCTCTCCAGGTAAGTATATAGAGAGCGTATCACAAAACAGGTAAAAAAACAATTATTGAAATTCTGTCATATTTTTGCGGAACCACAAGGGCAGATGATTTCGCTGACAGCGGGTATTTTTTCTGGCATCAATGGAGACAGATTGGAAAAAAGATTTCCAAAGTCGGATATAGGGATCTTTTTTGTCTATTTCTTCCTCCATGTAAGATAATTCTTCTTGTGTAATGGGAGTTAAAAAAGACAGGGAGTCTCTGGGATGTACTACAGAGAGCATTCGGGTCTTATCAGTTATCATCCAGTCCTCAGACGGCATCCGGTCTTCAAAATAAGGGGAGAGCAGAGTAAGAACATTACTCTTTGGTTCAATCACAGAAAAGAACGCCTTATTGTCCAAGCTGGAAAAACGCAGAAATTCCCGAAATTGATGACATTCATTGTAAACCTTTCTTTTCAGTTCAAAAACAGCAGCTACCTGTTGCACATGAAGCATATGGAGAATCTGGGAACCAAGGGAAAATCCAAGAACCAGAAACCGGTAAATGCAATCCAGTTTGTGCGGCTGGAAAGACAAAGCAGCAGCATAGATCCATTCATAGGCTTCCGGGGATATTTTTCTTTGGATAGTACGGATAACTTTTTCTGCTTTTTCCTGATTTTTCTCCACATGACGGTATTCGCAGAAAAGCTCCAGATTTCCCACAGGCTCTATAGCCAGACGAATATTAGAATGTCCCAGCCTGGCAGCCCAGGCATCGTAAATACAGGTCATCATAGATTCAAAATCATCCTTACAAGTAAAAACTACCATAAAAATCTCCTTTTTGTTATTGTTAGCAGATTATAATTGACCGGATAAGGTTTTTTGCTGGTCTTCCACTGTGGGAGGAGCCGGGAGAAAACCGTCATCAAAAAGAGAAAGCTGCTGATAGGTGGAAGAAGCCCCCAATTCCTTGGAAATCAGGGAATCTCCATAAGTGAGCTGTCTGGTGATGAAATTCTCTTCTATGGGGATGCGGTAAAGCATACGCCCATTGCAGGTAATGAAATACTGAGCTCTTTTTAATACCACGCCCATGCGTTTCAAAGAGGTAAAATCCAAAGAACCTGAGCGGCGCGCCTGGATAATGCGCCAGGCAGACTTTGTACCGATTCCCGGAACTTTTAATAAATCACTGTAGGAAGCAGAAAGAACTTCTATTGGAAATAATTCCAGATGTCCAAGAGCCCAGTCACATTTTGGATCCAGAAGGAGATTAAAGTTTGGTCTGGTGGGATTTAATAAATCCTCTGCATGAAAACCATAGTAGCGCAAAAGCCAGTCTGCCTGATAGAGGCGGTGTTCCCGGAGAAGTGGTGGTGCAGTATCTAAAGAAGGCAGAGCACTGTCCTGGTTCAAGGGTACATAGGCAGAGAAAAAGACTCTTTTTAAATCAAATTGCTGATACATGGTTTGTGTAACTTTTAAGAGCTCATAATCATTTTCCGGTGTTGCGCCAATGATCATCTGGGTACTCTGGCCGGCAGGAACAAACGGGCTTGTCTTGGAAGCGGGAAGAGTTTTTCGGTTTTGGTTTTCAGCAGAGGTTCTGTCCTCTAAGGGTGTCATACTTTTAGAAAAAATGCTGCCTGAGAGATAACGATTTCCATAATGGCGCTCCATGGAGGGAGACTGGCCAAGAGCCAGACGGTGACTGACAATCTGATTCTGAATCTGTTTCATAGGCTTTAGAATGGCCTCATGGGTTTTGCCAGGAGCCAGAGTATGGAGGCTGTCGGCAGTGGGCAGTTCCATGTTCACACTCATGCGGTCTGCAAGATACCCAACTTCTTCAATAATAGCAGCATCCGCTCCTGGTACAGCTTTTGCGTGGATGTAACCACGAAAATGATATTTATTCCGAAGGAGATAAAGAGTTTCATACATAAGTTCCATGGTGTAGGTGGGATTTTTTAAAACACCGGAACTTAGAAACAGACCTTCAATATAATTCCGCTTATAAAATTCTATGGTAATATTGCATAGCTCTTGCGGGGTAAAGGAAGTCCTGGGCTTATCGTTAGAGCGGCGGTTCAGGCAATATTTGCAGTCATAGACACATTCATTGGACAACAGGACCTTTAACAGAGAAATACACCGTCCATCTGCGGAAAAGCTATGACAGATTCCGCTGGCACAGGAATTTCCAAGGCTCTGGGACTTGCCCTTGCGATTCACACCGCTGGAGGTACAGGCTACATCATATTTTGCAGCATCAGATAAAATATTCAGTTTTTCTTCTAAAGTCAGTTTTGTGGAAGGATTCATAACACACACCTCTTGAATCGAATATATGTTCTGCTTTTATTATAAACAGGTAAAATGAAAATGTCAAGAACAAATGTTCGTATGTTCTGATTTAAACTCTGGTTACATATAATATAGCAATATGATTAAGGGGGTATTTTATGGATACATATAATATTTATAAAGACATACAGGCACGTACAAACGGGGAAATTTACATAGGAGTAGTGGGACCTGTCCGCACCGGAAAATCTACTTTTGTCCGCAGATTCATGGAACTGGCAGCACTGCCCAATATGGAAGAAAATCAGAGAAAGGAAGTAAGAGACCAGCTTCCGTTAAGTGGTTCCGGCAAGCTGATTACCACCGTAGAGCCCAAATTCATTCCAAAAGAAGCGGCCAGAATTCAGATTGGAGAGGATGTAGATGCCAAAATCCGTCTCATTGACTGCGTGGGCTTTCTGGTGCCGGATGCAGCAGGAAATATGGAAGATGGAAAAGAGAGAATGGTAAAAACACCATGGTTTAGCTATGAAATTCCCTTTCATCAGGCAGCGGAGACAGGAACCAGAAAAGTCATTGAAGAGCATTCCAGTATTGGTTTTGTATTGACCTGTGACGGTTCCTTTGGAGAAATTTCAAGAGAGCAGTTTGTGGAGAGTGAAGAGAAAACCGTAGCGGAATTAAAGAAAACAGGAAAACCATTTCTGATTCTTGTGAATTCCCAGAAACCTTATAAAGAAGAGACACTCAAACTGGTAGAAGAACTAAAAAAGAAGTATGATGCAGGGGTTTTGAGCCTGAACTGTGAACAGCTTCGCAAAGAAGATGTTTCCAGGATTCTGGAAAAATTGTTATATGAATTTCCTGTAGTACAGATGGAATTTTACATTCCGAAATGGGTGGAAATGCTGCCTCCAGATCATTATGTAAAAGAAAGCCTGCTGGAAGAAGTAAAAACCTGTATGGAGAAAGTGAAGTATGTAAAGGATGTGCCAAAGGATCCTTTTTCCATAAATTGTGAGTATGTATCAGGAATGATTCCTGAAAAAATTGATTTGTCCAGCGGAAAAGTGCAGGTACGTGTGGAGATGGATGAATCCTGGTATTATGAAGTGCTAAGTGAAATGACAGGAGTAGAAATTTCGGATGAATATGAATTAATTCATACTATGCAGGAGTTAGCTGCCATTAAGAAGGAATATGTAAAGGTACAGGGCGCGATTTCCTCTGTACATGGGAAAGGATATGGGGTGGTGACACCGGATAAGAGTGAAATTAAACTGGAAGATCCGGTGGTCATCAAGCAGGGCAGCAAATACGGGGTAAAAATCAAGTCTGTCAGCCCTTCCATTCATATGATACGGGCAAACATTGAAACAGAAATTGCCCCCATTGTAGGCAGTGAGGAACAGGCCCAGGATTTGATTACTTATATTAAAAACAGTGAAGAGCGAAAGGAGAGCATCTGGCAGACCAATATTTTCGGAAAATCCATTGAGGAACTGGTGGAGGATGGTATTCATACAAAGCTGGTACAGATCGGAGAAGAAAGTCAGGTGAAACTTCAGGACACCATGCAGAAAATTGTGAATGACAGCAAAGGCGGTATGGTATGCATTATCATTTAATATCGGGTTTGCGTTGACTTTTTACTACAAAAATTATATAATAAACAAGAAAAAACAAGGAAAAGAAACTGAACATTTTTTTGGAAGCAGGTGAAATTCCTGCGCAAGTCCGTTACTGTAGAGCCAGATACAAGAAATGTTCTGAGTAAAAAGGGAATCTGCGGCAACCGGATACCTTTGAAAGTAAGATGTGTATGATTGAAAGGTCATTTTGAATCCGTTGTCCAGTGGTGGCAGCGGATTTTTTTTGAAACAGGAAGACAAGAGCCTGTTTCCATAGGAAAAGTGAGGGCTACATGGCACATAAAACAGGGCTGGAAGAATATTACAGCATAAAGAACAATCAGAAAATGCGTTTGGGCTATACCACAGGGTCCTGTGCAGCGGGAGCGGCAAAAGCGGCTTCCAGAATGCTTCTGGAAGATTCCAGAATATCCCAGGAAACCTTAATGACACCAAAAGGAATTTTGCTGAATCTGGAAATTTTGCATACAACAAGGGGAAATAACTGGGTTTCCTGTGCAGTGAAAAAAGATGCGGGAGACGATCCGGATATTACAAACCAGTTAGAAATTTTTGCAAAAGTAGAGAAAAGCACACAGCCGGGAATCCGGATTCAGGGCGGCGAAGGTGTGGGAACTGTGACCAGAAAAGGACTGGAGCAGCCTATAGGAAGTCCGGCTATTAACAAAGTTCCCCAGGCTATGATACGAAAAGAGCTGGAAGCCTTGTGTCAGAAACAGAACTATCCGGGAGGACTTGTAGTGACGATTTCGGTTCCAAAAGGACAGGAGATTGCCGGAAAAACTTTTAATCCAAGACTGGGAATCCAGGGGGGAATTTCTATACTGGGAACCTCCGGAATTGTGGAACCTATGAGCGAGGCTGCACTAATTAAAAGCATTCAGGTAGAAATGCGCCAGAAGGTAGAAAACGGAGCAGAGTACCTTCTGATTACGCCTGGAAATTATGGGGCTGCTTATGTAAAAGAACATATGGAGCTGCCTTTTGAAGAGAATATAAAATGCAGCAATTATGTGGGGGAAACCATAGACATGGCGCTGGATATGGGCGTAAAGGGAATTTTGTTTATTTCTCATATTGGAAAGTTTGTAAAGGTGGCGGCGGGTATTATGAATACTCATTCCAGAAGTGCAGATGCCAGGGCAGAAATTTTAGCGGCAAATGCCATAAGAGCCGGTATTTCCCTGGATAGAGCGAAAAAGATTCTGGATACCATTACCACAGATGAGGCGCTTAATATCATCAAAGAAGAAGGGCTTTTACAGCCGGTTATCAAAGAATTGACAGACAGGATTTTGTATTACTTAAATCATAGAGCTTATGACAGAATGCTGTTAGGAGCAGTTTTGTTTTCCAATGAGCATGGGTATCTGGGAGAAACAGAGCATGTAAAAGAATTGGAGAGACTTTTAAAAGAACAGAAAAATTTGCTTACAAAGGAGGAACAAAAATGAGCGGAAAGCTGTTTGGACTGGGGGTAGGACCGGGAGATCCGGAACTTCTGACCATCAAGGCCCTGAGGCTGATAAAGGAAAGTGATGTGATTGCAGTACCGGGAAATGTAACACAGGAAAGTGTGGCTTATCAGATTGTAAAGGGGGTTTACCCGGAACTGGATGAGAAATATTTAGTTCCCATTCCCATGCCTATGACAAAAGACCCTGCGGTCTTGGAGGAAAATCACAACAAGGCGGCTCAGCAGGTAGAAAGTTTTCTGCGGGAAGGAAAGCAGGTGGCATTTTTAACACTGGGAGATCCAACGGTATATTCCACCTATTTGTATGTACATAAACGCATTCTGGAAAAAGGATATGAGGCAGAAATTGTAAGCGGTATTACATCTTTTTGCGCAGTGGCAGCAAGGCTGAACATGGGGCTGGTGGAAATGGCAGAGCCCCTTCATGTGATACCGGCTACGTATAATGCCAAAAATATGGATGAGGTGCTGAAACTTCCAGGAACCAAGGTGTTAATGAAAACAGGAAGAAAGATGGAACAGGTAAGAGAGAGTATTATAAACAGCGGGCAGAAGGCAGTAATGATTGAAAACTGTGGAATGCCTGATGAGAAAATTTATGAAACAGCAGAAGCAATACCAAAGCAGGCGGGATATTATTCCCTGATTATCGTAAAAGAACAGTAGGAGAGAAAAACATGATACATTTTGTAGGAGCAGGAAGCGGTGCGGCGGATTTAATAACTCTAAGAGGCAAGAAATTTCTGGAGGAAGCAGATGTTGTGATTTATGCCGGCTCTCTGGTAAATCCGCAGCTTTTAGAATATACAAAACAAAGCTGCAATATTTATAATAGCGCAAAAATGACTTTGGAAGAGGTGCTGGAGGTCATGACAGCGGCAGAGGAGGAAGGAAAGACAACGGTGCGTCTGCATACAGGTGACCCTTGTCTGTACGGGGCTATCAGGGAGCAGATGGATGTGCTGGATGAGAGGGGAATTGCTTATGATTACTGTCCGGGAGTCAGCTCTTTTTGTGGAGCAGCTTCTGCTTTAAATCTGGAATATACCCTTCCTAATGTGTCTCAGAGCGTGATTATTACACGCATGGCAGGCAGAACACCGGTTCCGGAAAAGGAGAGCATTGAATCCTTTGCAGCGCATCATGCAACCATGGTGATATTTTTAAGCACAGGGCTTTTGGAAGAACTGTCAAAGCGGCTTATAGAGGGCGGTTATGAACCAGATACACCGGCTGCCATTGTGTATAAGGCAACCTGGGAGGATGAAAAATCTTTTGTCTGTACTGTGGAAACACTGGCACAGACAGCCAAAGAAAATGGAATTACCAAAACAGCGTTAATGATTATCGGAGATGCAGTTGCGCATAACAGTTATGAGCGTTCTAAACTGTATGACCCGGGATTTACAACAGAGTTCCGCAAGGGTACGGATTAGGAGTGAAAAAATGAAAGTAGCAATCATCAGTTTTAGCCGTTCAGGCTACAGATTGAGTGAAATGATTTATTGGGTGTTAAAAGAAAGAGATTACGAAGTAACCTCTTATACAAAAAGCAAGTATACGAAAAAAATTCTGGATGAATCCCAGTTAGACGAAGAAGCCAGGGATTTCCGCAATACCAGAATGTTTTCCAATCCAGTGGATGAATCCATGAAGGAATGGACCAAGCGGCGTTTTGAGGATAGTGATGCCATCGTGTTTATTGGCGCCTGCGGCATTGCAGTCAGAAGTATTGCGCCCTTTGTTAAGAGTAAGAAAATAGACCCGGCAGTGGTTGTGGTAGACGAACAGGGGAAATTCGCTATTTCTCTGCTGTCAGGGCATATAGGAGGCGCCAATGAGCTGGCAGAGGAAGTGGCAGAGATTGTTCATGGACAGCCGGTGGTTACTACTGCAACGGATTTGAACGGAAAATTTGCAGTGGATGTTTTTGCCAAGAAAAACAACTGCTTTATTTCTGATATGGAACTGGCAAAAGAAATCTCCGCTGCCCTGCTGGCTGGAAAAGAGGTAGGCTTTGCCAGTGATTTCCCATGGATGGGGGCCATCCCGGAGGAGTTGAAGCTCTATGAGGAAGGCAAAGAGAATCCGGAAATCGGAATCTGTGTTTCCTCCGGTTATCTGGAGCATCCTTTTGTCCATACCCTGTATTTGATTCCAAAGGTCATTACAACAGGTGTGGGCTGCAGAAAAGGAACACCAAAAGAAGTTGTGGAACAGGTAATCCGAAGAGCCTGTGATGAGGTGCTGGTACCGTCCATTGCTATGGAACAGGTGGCAAGTATTGATTTAAAAGCCAAAGAAGAAGGCATTCTGGAGTATTGCAGGGAACGGAATCTTCCGTTTGTTACGTATACTGCAGATGAGTTAAAAGAAACAGAGGGCGTCTTTACCCCTTCTGATTTTGTGGAAGAGATAACAGGAGTTGACAATGTCTGCGAAAGAGCTGCCTTGCTTGGCAGTTCCAGGGAAGGAAACGGACGTCTGATTCAAAGAAAATATGCCAGAGACGGTGTTACTGTGGCACTGGCAATGAAGAAATGGAGTGTGAACTTTGAGTAAATTATATGTTGTAGGGATTGGACCTGGAGCCTACGAAAAAATGACCATGGAAGCTTGTGAAGCTTTGAAAAACAGTGATGTTATTATTGGATATACGGTGTATGTGGATTTAGTGAGAGACCATTTTCCGGGAAAAGAATTTCTGACCACACCTATGAAAAAAGAAGTGGATCGCTGTGTTCTGGCTTTTGAGGAAGCGAAAAAAGGAAAGACTGCTGCTATGATTTGCAGTGGGGATGCCGGAGTGTATGGCATGTCTGGCCTTATGTACGAAGTCGGTGTGAATTATCCGGAGGTAGAACTTGAGATTATTCCGGGAGTAACGGCTGCCACTGGTGGTGCCGCAGTTCTTGGCGCGCCTTTGATTCATGATTTCTGTGTGATTAGCTTAAGTGACCTTTTAACTCCATGGGAGAAAATTGAAGCCCGTCTTCTGGGAGCTGCCCAGGCGGATTTTGTTATTTGTCTGTACAATCCTTCCAGCAAGAAGCGCCATGACTATCTGGAAAAAGCCTGCAATTTAATGCTGCAGCATAAATCTCCGGATACGGTCTGCGGAATTGTGGGAAATATTGGAAGAGAGGGAGAAGAGGCCCGGGTTATGACCCTGGAGGAGCTGAAAACTACTCAGGTGGACATGTTTACAACGGTATTTATCGGCAACTCTCAGACAAAAAATATCGGGGGAAAGATGGTGACCCCAAGAGGCTATAAGAATGTGTAAAGTAATGGTTTTTGCCGGTACAACAGAAGGAAGAGAGCTTGCTGAATTTCTGGCAGGAAGAGAAATACCGGCACATATTTGTGTGGCAACGGAATACGGAGAACAACTGCTTCCCAGGGGAAAAGGTCTGGAGATTTCTCATGAGCGGCTTACTGCAGAAGATATGGAAAGTCTGATGAAGAAAAAGGGAATCCGGATGGTTCTGGACGCAACCCATCCCTATGCAGCAGAGGTCACAGCAAATATCAAAAGCGCCTGTGAACATGCGGGAGTTTCTTATGTGCGGGTTCTGCGGGAAAATCAGAAGGACAACCATATGGGAGACTGCGTTTATGTAGACAGTGTAGAAGAGGCTGTGGCATTTCTGGAACATACCAGTGGTAACATCCTGGCTGCCACAGGAAGTAAGGAAGCTGCAAAGTATACAGCTTTAACAGACTATGGACAGCGGGTATTTTTAAGAGTCTTATCCTTGCCAAATGTGGTGAAGCAGTGCCAGGAGCTGGGCTTTCAGGGAAAAAATTTAATCTGTATGCAGGGGCCTTTTTCACTGGAATTAAATGAGGCAATGCTCAGGCAGTGGAACTGTAAGTATCTGGTGACCAAGATGTCCGGAAGCACCGGAGGATTCTGGGAAAAGACAGAAGCAGCCAGAAGATGCGGCTGTACGCTGGTGCTTATTGGACGTCCGGTAAAAGAAGAGGGAATTTCTGTGACTGCCTGTAAACAACTACTGTGCAGAGAATTTTCCTTGAAATCCCAGGCAGAAATTTCTCTGGTGGGAATCGGCATGGGCAGCAGCAAGAGCAGAACCCTGGAAGCTCAGACTGCCATAGAAGAAGCAGATTTATTAATCGGAGCGAAGCGTATGATTGAAGCCTGCCAAAGACCGGGACAGGATTGCTTTGTGGAATACAACAGTGAGAAAATTGCGGCTTATATTGCAGAACATCCCGAATATGAAAAAGTGGCAGTGGTGCTTTCCGGAGACCCGGGATTTTGCAGCGGCGCAAAAAAATTGCTGGATGTACTGGGAGAGAAGGTAAAGGTCATTGCCGGTACCTCTTCGGTATCTTATTTTATGAGCAAGCTTCAGAAATCCTGGGATGACGTACTGCTTACCAGTGTACATGGAAAAGAAAATAATCTGCCTGGCATGATAAAACGCCACAAAAAGGTTTTTGCTATTTTTGGAACCAGGGATGGCATTCAAAATCTGGCAAGGGACTTAGTTACATGGGGCATGGAGGATGTCATGCTTTATACAGGAGAACGTTTGTCCTATGAAAATGAAGTTCTGAAAACGGGAAAACCGGAAGAATTTCTGGATTATGAGGCAGATGCTTTAAGTGTGGTTTATGTGGAAAATCCAAAGGCAGAACCAGAAAATGCCACCCACGGAATCCCAGATGAGGAGTTTTTAAGAGAAAAAGTACCTATGACCAAGGAAGAGGTACGGACAGTATCCTTGTCAAAGCTTCAGTTAAAAGAAGATTCCGTTTGTTATGATGTAGGAGCCGGAACAGGTTCCGTATCTATTGAGATGGCAAAAAGAGCCTGGAAGGGAAGAGTTTTTGCCATTGAGAAGAAACCACTGGCAGTAGAACTTCTAAAGAAAAACAGGAAAAAATTTGCAGCAGAAAATCTAGAAGTCATAGAAGGCATGGCGCCAGAGGCTTTGGAGGATTTAGAAACGCCTACCCATGCCTTTATTGGCGGTTCATCCGGAAATATGGAAACCATTTTAAATCTGCTTTTAAATAAAAACCCGAAGGTTCGTATGGTAATTAATTGTATTGCCCTGGAAACCGTAGCAGAAACCCTGGCATGTCTGAAAAAGCTGCCGGTTAAAGAAACGGAAATCTTGCAGCTGGCAGTAAGCAAGGCAAAAACCGTAGGGGCTTATCATATGATGCTGGGTGAAAATCCTATTTATATTATTTCCTGCACAGGGGCAGGTCACTGAGAATAGAAAGGAAGAACAGTCATGAGTACACCGCGTTTTTTATTAACTGCAGGCGCCAGCGGAAGTGGAAAAACCCTGATTACCTGTGGGATTTTGCAGGCGTTTCAGGACAGAGGACGAAAGGTGGCATCCTTTAAATGCGGACCGGATTATATTGACCCCATGTTCCACACCAGGGTAATTGGAACAAAATCCAGGAATCTGGACACCTTTTTTACAGATGGTGATACTACACGTTATCTGCTGGAAAGAAACAGCAGAGACTGTGACCTGGCTGTGATGGAAGGGGTCATGGGATATTATGACGGGGTAGGCGGAACAACGGTACAGGCCAGCGCTTATGATTTGGCAAGGACAACCAGTACACCAGCAGTTCTCATTGTAAACTGCAAGGGTATGAGCGTTTCTATTTTGCCTTACATCAAAGGGTTTCTGGAATTTCAGCCGGACAGCCAGATAAAAGGTGTTCTGCTAAACCAGATGTCCCCCATGCTGTATCCAAGAGTCAAAAGCATGATAGAAGAACAGCTGCAGGTGAAGGTCTATGGATATGTTCCCAAGGTAGAGGATTGTGTGATTGAAAGCAGACACCTGGGGCTGGTGATGCCACAGGAAGTACAGGGATTCCAGGAAAAATTAAAGAAACTGGCTGCTGTTTTTGAGAAAACCGTAGATTTAAACGGGCTTCTTTCCCTGGGGGAGACAGCGCCGCCTCTTACGATTTCAGAAGAAGCAAAACAACGTTTGGAGCAGCCGGAACAAACCGGGAAATCTTTGCGCATTGGTGTGGCTTGTGACCAGGCATTTTGCTTTTTCTATGAAGATAATTTTCAATTTTTAAGGGACAGAGGTGCAGAACTGGTGTTTTTCTCACCTGTGAAGCAGAAACATTTGCCGGAAGAGCTGGATGGACTGCTTTTGTATGGTGGTTATCCGGAACTGTTTGGAAAGCAGCTGGAAGAAAATGAGACCATGAGAAAAGACATTCGGCAGGCGCTTGAGAAAAATATGCCCCTTATGGCAGAATGTGGAGGTTTTATGTATCTTCATGAGTATTTTGAAGATATGCAGGGACAGGCATGCCGGGGAGTGGGCGTGATTTCGGGAACTGCTTACCGCACCGGGAAACTTTCCAGATTTGGTTATATTCAGGTACAGAGTAAAAGCGGAACTGTTTTCGGGCAAGAAGCTGGTATGAGTCCGGCTCATGAATTTCACTATTTTGATTCCCCTAACAGCGGGGAAGACTGCTATGCCAAAAAGCCAAACAGCAGCAGGGGATGGGACTGTCTTCACAGTACAGAGACTATGCTGGCGGGATTTCCACATTTTTATTATTATGGAAATCCAAAACCGGCAGAGGCATATCTGAAATGCTGCCAGAACTACCAGAGAGCAAACAAAAGGAGGACATAACATGAAATTACAGGAAACAATAGAGAAAATCCGTCCTTTGGATGAGAACGCCATGGAATGTGCCAGGAAACACTGGGACAGCATTGCACATCCTCTTCACAGTCTTGGAAAACTGGAAGATATGGTGGTGCAGATTGCAGGGATTACCGGAACTTCTAAGGTACAGGCAGACAAAAGGGTTTTGGTACCCATGTGTGCAGACAATGGCGTGGTAGAAGAAGGGGTAACTCAGACCGGACAGGAAATTACCGCTTTAGTAGCGGAAAACTTTCTTTGTACCAAGGCAGCCTCCAGCATTATGTGCAAAAGCGTGAAGTGCGATATTTTTCCTGTAGATGTGGGAATTGCCACAGATGTCAGTATTTTAAACAGAAAAATCGCCTATGGAACAAAGAACATGACCAAAGAACCTGCCATGACCAGAGAGCAGGCCATTCAGGCTGTGGAAACTGGTATTGAAGTGGCACAGATGATGAAAGAGAAGGGCTATCAGATTATTGCCACCGGGGAAATGGGAATTGGAAATACCACCACCAGCAGCGCAGTGGCAGCAGTGCTTTTGCAGCTTCCTGTGGAAAAAATGACAGGGCGGGGGGCCGGTCTTTCTACAGAAGGACTTAACCGGAAAATCCAGGCCATTAAAAAAGCCCTGGACTTACATAAACCAAACCAGGAAGATCCCATAGATGTTCTAGCAAAAGTGGGAGGTTTTGACCTTGCTGCTATTGCCGGCCTTTTCTTAGGAGGAGCGGCTCTTAAAATGCCAGTGGTCATTGATGGCGTTATTTCTGCTACCGGAGCTTTGGCAGCAGCAGCCCTGTGTCCTCTTTGCAAAGACTATATGCTGGCATCCCATGTGTCCAAGGAGCCTGCCGGAACCCTGCTTTTGGAGGCCTTGGGAAAAGAAGCGCCTCTGCACTGTGATATGTGCCTGGGAGAAGGAACAGGCGCTTTAAATCTGTTTCCTCTTCTGGATACGGGACTGGCAGTTTATCATGGAATGGGTGATTTTGGAAACTGGGGCATGGATGCTTACGAACATTTACAGTAACAGAGGGCAGCACAATGATGATTTTAATTACCGGAGGCAGCGGAAGCGGGAAATCTGCCTATGCAGAACAAAAGATTCTGGAATTTGGAGCTTTGAACCGCATCTATATTGCCACCATGTATCCTTTTGATGAGGAAAGCCATAGAAGAATTAAGCGCCACAGAAATATGCGGGCAGAAAAACAATTTTCCACCATAGAATGTTATACAGGATTAAAAACACTTACCATTCCAGAGCATTCCTGTGTTCTGCTGGAGTGTATGTCCAATCTGACTGCCAATGAAATGTTTCAGGAAGCAGGAGCAAAAGAGCATACAGTAGAAGAAATTTTGGCAGGGGTAAAGGCGTTAAAAGAACAGGCAGAACACCTGATTATTGTAACCAATGAAATTTTTTCAGATGGAATAGAGTATGACCGGGAAACCAGAACGTATCAGGAATATCTGGGGCAGATTAACCGGTATCTGGCCAGAGAAGCAGACCAGGTAACGGAAGTGGTGTATGGTATTCCCCTCCATTGGAAACAGAAAGAAGGACAACATCATGAAACAGCTATGGAATAGTTTTAAAATTGCCTTTTCCATGTATTCCAAAATCCCAATGCCAAAAAGTCAGTGGACAAAAGAAAATATGCGGTATATTATGTGTTTTTTCCCTTTGATCGGGGCAGTTATCGGAGGCCTTACCTGGCTGTGGGGAATCTGGGGTATGGAACTGGTACAAAGCAGGCTTCTCTATGTCATCCTTTTGGTGCTGATTCCTGTTTTTGTAACAGGAGGGATTCATCTGGACGGGCTTTTAGATACAGCAGACGCTTTGAATTCTTATCAGCCAAGGGAACGGAAACTGGAAATACTAAAGGATTCCAATGCAGGAGCCTTTGCTGTGATTACCGCTTTGGTATATTTTCTTTTGTATCTGGGTGTTTACAGTGAAATGACTGTGAAAAGCCTTCCTGTGATTTGTGCAGGATTTGTGTTATCCAGAGCAATGGGGGCATTTTCTATTGCTGCGTTTCCCATGGCTAAAAATACAGGGCTGGCTGCAACCTTTTCTGATGGAGCGCAGAAAACCTGTGTGAAAATCACCTCCCTGTGTTATGCAGGCATTGTGATATTGTTTATGCTGTGGTATGAGCCTGTTTTGGGAATCTGTGTTTCTACAGGGGCAGCTTTGGAATACTGGTATTATTATAAAATGTCCAAAAAAGAATTTGGAGGCATCACCGGAGATCTGGCTGGCTTTCACATGCAGATTAGTGAGCTGGTGATTGCAGTGGCCTGTGTAGTTGGAGAAATCCTTTTAAGAGTATTATAAGGGAAAAGGAGAAGAATACCATGAAACTTATTATTGGCGGTGCGTTTCAGGGAAAAAAAGAATATGCAAAACAGCAGTTTCAGATTTCACAGGAAAAAATGCTGGATGGGGCAGAGGCATCTTATGAGGCACTGTTTCAGTGTACCTGTATGTTTCATTTTCATGAATGGATAAAAAGGGGACTACAGGAAAACTGGAATCTGGAACATCTAGGAGAACGTCTGGCTTTGGAAAATCCTCAGGTGATACTCATTACCAATGAACTGGGATATGGAGTGGTTCCTGTGGATGCTTTTGACCGGAAATACAGAGAAACCACAGGGAGAATCTGCACGGACCTGGCAGCCAGATGCAGCCAGGTAATCCGGGTATCCTGTGGCCTTGGGATGGTGATTCAAGATGCTTAACATGATTTTAATCCGTCATGGAAAGACCTATGGGAATACCTTGAAGCGCTACATCGGAGGCAGGACAGATGAGTCTCTGTGTCAGGAGGGCATCCATCTTTTACAGGAAAAGACTTATCCAAAGGCCTCCTTTGTGTATGTAAGCCCCATGAAACGGTGCAGGGAAACAGCAGCCTTGCTTTATCCCGGTATTCCCACAGAAGTTTGTGAAAAGCTGCGGGAATGTGATTTTGGAATTTTTGAGAATAAAAATTATGAAGAATTAAATGGAAGTCCGGCCTATCAGGCCTGGATTGACAGCAATGGGACCCTGCCTTTTCCAGAGGGAGAGTCTCAGGAAGGCTTTCAAAAACGGTGTGGAGAAGGATTTGCAGCCTGTGTGGAAGATGCACTGCGTCATCAGAGAACTCAGGCTGCCATGGTGGTTCATGGAGGAACCATTATGAGTATTCTGTCCAGATATGCCCTGCCAAAAGGCAGGTATTTTCAGTGGCAGATTGAAAACGGAGAATATTACCAACTGACCATAGAATCTTCTGTGTGGAAACAGGAGGGGAGAATCAGTCTGGTGGAGAAAGGACTATAGAGCAATGTTAAAATGGACAGCACTGGCCCTGGTTTTGGGCTTTTTCATAGATTTGCTGGTAGGAGATCCCAGATGGCTGTATCATCCTGTGCGCATTATAGGGAAAGGGATTTCTTTTCTGGAGGCGTGTTTCAGACGCTGGTTTCCCAAAACACAGAAAGGGGAACGTATAGGAGGATTTCTTCTGGTGATATTTATTTGCGCTGGAAGCGCTGCAATACCCCTTACAATTTTGTATGTGGCATATAAGATTCATACACTTTTGGGAATTGGAATCGAAACTTTTTTCTGTTATCAGATGCTGGCAGTGAAATCCCTGAAACAGGAGAGTATGCGGGTTTTTGAGGAATTGGAAAAAGGGGATTTAAAAGGCGCCAGATATGCAGTTTCCATGATTGTAGGAAGAGATACCCAGTCTTTAGATGAAATTGGAGTGACGAAAGCCGCTGTGGAGACGGTGGCTGAGAATACCTCAGACGGGATTATTGCCCCGTTGTTTTATATGGCAATCGGAGGTCCTGTGCTGATGTTTTTTTATAAGGGCGTCAATACCATGGATTCCATGGTGGGATATAAAAACGAAAAGTATCTGAATTTTGGAAGATATGCTGCAAAGCTGGATGATATTCTGAATTACATTCCGGCCAGGATTTCTGCATGGCTGATGATTGCAGGGGCAAAGCTTTGCGGTTTTGACAGCAAAAATGCTGTGAAAATTTTCAAAAGAGACCGTTATAACCATGCAAGTCCCAATTCTGCCCAGACAGAGGCTGTCATGGCAGGAGCACTGGATATTCAGCTGGCGGGAAATGCTTATTATTTTGGAAAATTATGTGAAAAACCTACCATTGGAGATGCTATCCGTCCGGTAGAAAAAGAAGATATTCCAAGGGCAAATCAACTGCTGTATGTAAGCGCAGCACTGGGAACCGGAATTTTCGCAGTAATAAGACTGGGAATCCAGGGACTGATAACCCTGCTGTAAAAGGAGTGACACAGAAGATATGACAAGAAAGCATATACATGGCGGGGATATTTACCGCCACCCTAATGTATTGGATTTTTCCTCTAACTGCAATCCCTATGGAATGCCGGAAGGAGTCAAAAAGGCAGCAGCCGCAGCTATTAAGTTAGCAGAACACTATCCGGATGTTTCCTGTACCCGGCTTCGTATGGCTCTTTCCAAGGCAGAACAGGTGCCTGTTGAACAGATTTTATGTGGAAACGGGGCAGCAGATTTGATTTTTGCTCTGGCACTGGCAAAGAAACCGAAAAAGGCATTGCTTTTAGCTCCAACTTTTGCGGAATATCAACAGGCTTTGGAAACTGTAGACTGTGAGATTCATTATGCATATCTCAGAGAAGAACATGATTTTGTACCAGGGGAGGAAATTTTGTATCAGATTACAGAAGATTTGGATATGATGTTTTTCTGTAATCCCAATAATCCCACAGGCGTGTTGGCCAGCCGGGATTATGTAAAAAAAATTGTAGAAAAATGCAAGGCCATGAATGTGTTTCTGGTGCTGGATGAATGCTTTTTGGACTTTGTGGAACAGGGAGAAACCCATACCATGAAGCCATTTCTAAAAGAGTACTCAAATTTGTTTCTGGTAAAGGCTTTCACGAAAAAGTATGCCATGCCTGGACTTCGTCTTGGGTATGGATTTTGCAGTGACACAAAAATGTTAGAGAAAATAAAAGGTGTGATGCAGCCCTGGAATGTGTCTGTCATTGCCCAGGAAGCTGGGATTGCGGCACTAAAGGAAGAGGCTTATGTGAAGGAAACTTTTGAAAAAATCAGAGAGCAGAGAGCGTTTCTCTGGGAACATTTAGAAAAACTTTCTCTGAAACTTTATCCTTCCAGGGCAAATTATATTTTTTTCCAGGGACCCAGGGGATTACAGGAGCAGTGCCTGAAACAGGGAATTTATATCCGGGACTGTAGTAATTATGAAGGACTTGGAACGGGCTTTTACCGGATTGCAGTGCGTACCAGAGAAGAAAATCAGGCGTTGCTTGAAATATTTGAAAAACTCACAGGGAAGAGATAGGAGGAATTAGAAGTGGCAAAGGCGATTATGATACAGGGAACCATGTCAAATGCGGGCAAGAGCCTTTTGGCGGCAGGACTTTGCAGAATTTTTAAACAGGACGGATATAAGGTAGCGCCTTTTAAATCCCAAAATATGGCTTTGAATTCTTTTATTACAGAAGAAGGACTGGAAATGGGACGAGCGCAGGTCATGCAGGCAGAAGCAGCGGGAATTACACCTTCTGTGAAGATGAATCCCATTCTGTTAAAGCCCACCAATGATGTGGGAAGCCAGGTCATTGTAAATGGGGAAGTGCTGGGAACCATGAGCGCCAGAGATTACTTCCAGTATAAAAAACAACTGTTTCCCAAGGTTATGGAAGCTTATGAGGAATTAGACAAAGAATATGACATTATTGTCATTGAGGGCGCAGGCAGCCCGGCAGAAATCAATTTGAAGCAGGAAGACATTGTAAATATGGGAATGGCGAAAAAAGCCCATGCTCCGGTGCTTCTGGTGGGAGATATTGACCGGGGCGGTGTTTTTGCACAGCTTGTTGGAACCATTAGTCTGCTGGAAGAGGAAGAGCAGAACATGGTAAAAGGCATGATTATTAACAAATTCCGGGGAGATAAAACTATTTTAGACCCGGGAGTAGCAGCCCTGGAAGAAAGAACCGGAATTCCGGTGGTGGGCGTTGCTCCTTATATGGATTTGGAAGTGGAGGATGAGGACAGTCTTACTGAGCGTTTCTCCAATTCAGGAGAAGTGGGCGTCATTGATATTGCAGTTATCCGGGTTCCAAGGATTTCCAATTTCACAGATTTTAATGCCTTGGAAGTGATTCCGGGAGTTTCTGTGCGTTATGTGAAGCATCCGGCAGAATTGAAGAATCCAGATATGATTATTCTCCCAGGAACAAAAAATACCATGGAAGATTTGCTGTGGATGCGTCAGAATGGTCTGGAGGCTTCTATTTTGAAGAAAGCAGCAGAGGGAAAAGTGATTTTCGGCATTTGCGGAGGCTATCAGATGCTGGGGGAAACTTTAAGCGACCCGGAACGGGTAGAAGCCGGAGGAGAAATGAAAGGCATGGGACTTTTACCCATGGATACTGTATTTCAGGAATCCAAGACCAGAACCAGAGTGCAAGGAACTTTTCCCAAGGTGGAAGGTATTCTTCATACCCTTACCGGAGTTTCTCTGGAAGGTTATGAGATACACATGGGAAAAAGCGTGGGAAAAGAAGGCGTCTGTGCTTTTACAGAGCTTACCGATACGGTAACAGGAAGTTCAAAGCCAGACGGCGTTTATTATAAAAATGTGTATGGTTCTTATGTTCACGGAATCTTTGACAAAGAAGAAGTGGCAAAAAAAGTAATAGAAGGTCTGGGAGAAGAAAAAGGAATTGATGTTTCCCAGATGACAGGAGTGGACTTTGCACAGTTTAAGGAAACTCAGTACGATAAACTGGCCCAGGGACTTCGGGAACATCTGGATATGAAGAAAATCTATGAAATTTTAGAACAGGGGATATAAAGAAGAAAGGCAGGTCACAAGATGAAGGTAGAACTGGAAAATGTACAGCCAAAGGAAATTGAGACGAGAAGTTTTGAAATCATTACAGAGGAACTGGGAGACACACCTCTGATTCCGGGAACAGAGCTGATTGTAAAGCGCTGTATTCATACCAGCGCGGATTTTGATTATGCAGAGAATCTCTGCTTTTCTTCCAATGCTGTGGAGAAAGCTATAGAAGCCATTAAAAACGGAGCCTGCATTGTCACAGATACCCAGATGGCAAAAGCCGGTATTAATAAAAAAGCCTTGGCAAAATACGGGGGAGAGGTGTTTTGCTTTATGTCTGATGAGGATGTGGCTGCAAAGGCAAAAGAGCTTGGCTGTACCAGAGCCACTGCCAGTATGGATAAGGCGGCATCCATGGGAAAACCACTGATTTTTGCCATTGGAAATGCCCCCACAGCTTTAGTTCGGCTGTATGAACTGATTCAGGAGAAAAAAATTTCACCATATTTAATTATAGGGGTTCCAGTAGGCTTTGTGAATGTGGTACAATCAAAAGAAATGATTATGGAAACGGATACGCCTTATATTGTTGCCAGAGGCCGAAAAGGAGGAAGCAATATTGCGGCGTGTATCTGTAATGCATTGTTGTATATGATTGACAATGAGAGGGATTATTGGAAATAACAACAATAAGCCGCTAAAGCACAGAGACATGAAGAAGGGATTAGTGTATGAAGTGTGAACGATGTGGGAAAGAACTTTCAGATATAGATTTATATTGCCAGCGCTGCGGAAAAGCGGTTTTTCCGGAATATATGGATGAGGATGATGTCTGGGCCTTCTATAAGTCAGATGAAGAACTGATAGAAATATTAAAGGAAGAAGGCGTGGAAGAACTGCCGGAATCCTTAAAAAAGACAAACATACCAGATGTGACAGAGCCTGCTTTGGAGGAGACAAGAGAAGAAGCTCCTGAGGAAGAGATTCTGGAACAGGAAGAAGAGCCTGTTTCAGAAGAGATTGCAGAAGAAATTCAGGAAGAGGCTTCGGAAGAATCCGAAAATCAGGAAGAATCCGGGGAGCCAAAAGAGCAGGAAGAAATCACAGAGGAGCCGGAAAATCTGGAAGAGGAGCACCCGGAGGAATTAGAAACTTCTAAGGAAGAGATTGCAGAAGAATCTCTGGAAGAATCCGGAAAAGCGGCAGAAGAGGAGGAAGTTTCAGAGACAGAGGAGAAAGAAGCTGAAGACACTGAGAACTTTTCTGAGGAGCCGGAAAGAAAGATAGAAGATTCCATAGAAAATCCGGAAACAGAGTCTGTTGAAGAGGCTGAACTATTACAGGAAGCACCTTTAGAAGAAGCATCCCAGGAGGAAACCATCCAAACAGAGAAAGCGGAAAATAGAGAGGCAGAAGCCCTGGAAGAAGAGGCATGGGATTTTGATGAAGAAGAGGATGAGGAAGAAGAAGATTCTGCACCTGTGCTGACGCCTCAGATGAAAAAAGCCAGACGATGGAAATGGCTGGGGATTACGGTGTTCCTGATTGCCTGTCTGGGGCTTGGAATTTACTTTGGATTGAACCGTATGAAAGAAATGGAAAATCAGGAAAAACAATATTATGAGAATCTGAAAAAATCCTCCCAGGAACCTGTACAGACACCAGAAGAACAGCCAAAGGAGCCTGCTGAAGATGCTTCAGCAGAAACCAAGACACCTGCAGAGGAACCCAAGGAAGAGCCAAAAGAAGAAACGCCAAAGGAAGAACCTCCGAAAGAAGAGGCAAAGAAAGAATATTTTAAGCTGGTAAATCCAGATGAAATTGATTTTTCCCAATATACCAAAATTCAGCCTGCCAGCACAGAAGAAAATTCTGTGAAGGAGTCAGAATCTTATGATTACAGCTCCAAAAGTGTGGTAGACGGAGATGTTACGACTTCCTGGCAGGAAAATGAAGAGGGCGCTGGAGAAGGCAAAGGCTTTAAGCTGAATTTGGATGGAGTTCACAAAATACGCTATATGGTATTGCATCTGGGAAACTGGAGAAGTGACCAGCTCTGGGACTATAATGCAAGACCAAAGACGCTTACCATACAGGTGGGAGACCAGCAGAAAAAAGATGTGGAATTTCCAAATGAAAAAAAGAAATTCTGTCTGTCTTTTGAGGAGCCTGTGGAAGCTGCCTATGTATCCGCGTACATTAAAGAAGCCTATGAAGGTTCCAGATGGAATGACAATTGCATTTCAGAAATCGAATTATATGAATAAAAAATTTATTAAGATGTTGCAAAGAAAAAGCTCGGTCAAGAGTGTAAAACGCCATCCTTCATGGTGTGGCAAGGCTCTTGACCGGGCTTTTTCTGTGGTTGGAATCAAGAAAAATGAAGAAGAGAGCATTTTTATTGTTAAGACCTTTGGAAACTGATATAATGTAAAAAATAAGATAAGAATGTCGAGGTCAGTGGAAGATGTATAGATTTGAAAAAGCAAATGTTGCAAAGGATTTTTATATGCCGTCATCAAATATTTGTTCTATATATGAGTTTGATGAAAATTTTGAAAAAAATTATGTTTTGGCATTGGGACAATTAAAACATTTATTTGGAGAGCCAGATTATATGACGAATAATTTGGAGAATCAGTTCCGTTATGTCATAAAGGCAATCAATGAAAAGGGAGATGTTCTGTTATTGGAAGCGTATTGTGCCGGAAGCGGTCCGGCTATTGGCGGTATTCGGGACAGCGACTCAAAGGAAGCCGCTTATGAGCTGGCAGCGTATATCCGTCATTCCCAAACCCTGGATTACGATTATGAGGGGTATTATCTGGATGCTCCGTCAAAAGTGCAACATGGTATAAAAAATGGCGAACCTTACTGGGAAGAGAGGGAAATCTCAGAGACCGAAGCAGAGGAATTCCAGGAAGAGGTATGGTAAATAAGCGGTGAGGCATTTAGATTGTAAATGTGAATAAGGCATTAGATGGATTTTGAGGTGAGAATATGCGGCATGATATTATTGATTATCTGCAAAAAGAAGTAAAAAGGAGATGCCAATTACCAACCAACTTTTTTGGTATGGGATGCTATTATCATATTGAATCGGTAGCAAAGAATGCTGAGATATTGGCTAAAAAATATGGAGCGGACATAGAAATTGTTATTATTGCTGCATGGTTACATGACATAGCTTCTGTTACGGACTACAACCTATATGCAGAACATCACATTTATGGAACGCAGATTGCTGAAGAAATCCTAAAACGTTTTGACTATGAAGAAGACAGGATTCAGAAAGTTCAAAAGTGTATATTAAATCATAGAGGAAGTGTAAAAAATAATAAATCAACACTTGAAGAACTATGTGTCGCAGATGCAGATGCTATTTCTCATTTTGATAATGTACCTGGTTTATTATATCTGGCTTATGTTAGAAGAGGACTTGATATTGAGGAAGGTAAAGGGTTTGTAAAGAATAAGCTTGAACGCAGTTTTCAAAAATTGTCTGATTTGAGTAAAGAATTTTATTGGGACAAGTATAATAAAATAATGGAGATATTGGAATAAAACAGGTTAAAGAAGGAGAAAAAGAGTGAAGATTAGAAAGTACCAGTCATCGGATTGTAAATCATTAGCGGATTTGTTTTATCACACAGTCCATACCGTTAATGCAAAAGATTACACAAAAGAACAGTTACAGGTATGGGCTACCGGACAAGTAGATTTGGAAAACTGGGACCAGTCCTTGCAGGAGCATTTTAGTGTTGTTGCAGTTGAAAAGGTAGAGGTGCTGGAGAGATAAGATGGAATCATGAGAAAATGGTGGATTGACAACAGAGAAAAATGAAAACTTTTATAATTTGTGGAATGATTTTTATGGGGATGCTTTCCATTATTGCACTGGTGTGTGGCGCTATCATGAGATTTTTGGGATTTCAGTATGAATCTGCAGGGAGTATTGTATTATTTTTTACAATAGCAACTGTCATATCATATCCCCTGAATCTGGTAGCAGGGGCATTGCCAAAGGCATTGTATGAGCTTAAAAGAATAAGTAAATTATGTGCACTTGTATTGTATTTGATTTTAGATACTACCGCCACAAGTCTGGGGCTAACAGCAGTGGATAATTGCATGTCATCTGTGTCGGCTACAACAATTTCTATTGTTATAATTTCGTTTTTATTAGCATTGCCGGGAAAAGACGATTTTAAGGATAAACAAGAGTAGAAAGGCTTCCTGTTTTTATTCAGAAAGAGTACATATAGTGAAAAATAGTGTAAAATGAGATATTAGAAGAGATAAAAAGTGATGAAAATGAGCAGTAGAAAAATAAAGTTTGAAAAAATATGGAATGCCAGGGATATGGGCGGATTGTTAAATGCACATGGAGAAATGATTTCTTCTGGACGGCTGCTTCGCTCTGCAAATCTGGCAGATGCAACGGAAATGGACAAGGAAATGTTACAGAAACAGTATCACATTGCGAAGATTATTGACCTACGAACAGAAATGGAGAGAAAAGAAAAACCGGATGTGTTCATACCCAATGTAGAATATCAGTTTATTCCAATTTTTGATGAAAGCATGGCAGGTATTTCCCATGAAAAGAGTTTGAATGAAGAACAAATTCTTGCGGCTATTCCTAAATTGGGATTCCTGTATCGTCAAATAGTGACAAGTGATTTCTGTAGAGAAAATCTTGGCAAAGCGGCATGTTGTGTCATGGAACATGACTTTTCAAAAGGCAGTGTTTTATGGCATTGTACGGAAGGAAAAGACCGATGTGGGCTATTAACAGCGGTACTATTGTTGGCGCTTGGCGTAGAAAAGGGCACAATTATGGAAGATTATATGTTGACAAATGAGATAAATGAGGGAAAAGCAGAAAAATATTATGAGATGATGCTTCTGGCAGATAAAACAGAAATGGAAGCTGTAACCATACGCGATATTTTTCTGGCAAAAGAAGAATATCTGAATGCTGCTTTTGGGGCTATTCAGGAGCAATATAAAAATATAGACACATTTCTGTGTGAAAGTCTGAATATTTCCCGGAAACTGATTGAAAAATTTCAAAAGAGTGTGCTTTTGGAAAGGTGATTTTATATCACACTAGAAGCTGGGGAGGTGTCTGACGATGAAGCTAAAGAATGTGCTAATTGTTGTGAAAGATATTGAAAAATCAAAACAGTTTTATCATGACCTGTTCGACCTGGATTTGGTACTTGACAATGACGGGAATATGATTTTGACAGAAGGCCTTGTGCTTCAAGATGAGAAAACTTGGAAAGCATTTTTAGGAAAAGATATTGTTCCGGAAAACAATTCTTGTGAACTATATTTTGAGGAACGAGATATCGACGCATTTATGGAAAAGTTGGAACAGCTTTACCCCTCAATTCAATATGTGCATAAACTTATCACACATAGCTGGGGACAAAAAGTAGTTCGCTTTTATGATTTAGATGGCAATTTGATTGAAGTTGGGACTCCAATATAGGTATGCAAGAGCCCCTTGCGTCAGGTTTTGCTATAGGAAAGAACCACTTTCTTGAAAAAATCTCCTTGGATAGATACACTGAGAAAACGGAGGTAAGAAATATGAATTTTGGAGAACAAATTAAAAGTATTCGAAAAAATGCAAATTTGACACAAGAACAATTTGCTATGAAACTAAATGTCAGCAGACAAGCAGTTTCCAACTGGGAGAATAATAAAAATCTGCCAGATATAGGGATGTTAATTTTGATGTCAGATGTATTTCAAATATCTTTGGATCAATTAATCAAAGGAGATAATCAGATGAATAACATGACAGAAAAAGTAATTAAAGATGGAAGTGAAACAAGAAGGGCAAAATATAATATGATATCCTCTGTGGTGGGTGGAGTTCTGCTTCTAATAGGAATCATGCTTCTCTTTATAAAAGGAATGTCCGTAGAGTATATAGATGCCCAGGGAATTTTACATGAGAATTTCTTCCTGATACCAAGCGGGTTTTTCTTGATATTCTGTGGATTCATTTCATTTGTAACAGTGGGAGTTAGAACTGTTATAAATAAGCTAAAAAATAGAAAAGCAGAGTAAAGTTTCGATTCAGGAATCGGAGAGATTGTTTATTAAGGAGGAGGGTGTGTATGAAAAAGATTTGTTTGGTGTTATTAACTTTTGTTCCTTGTCTGGTTGGATATCTTGTGAATATCTCAATAAGGCTTCCGGTAATTGGTAGCATCATTTTTTATGTTTTGCCTTTATTTACAACGGTTTTTTGGTTCTATTTGGGCAGACAGTATGCCTTAAGCACCTGGAAAACCGTACCAGCTCTATTGATTGGCAATGCAACGGGAGTGATTTCCCTGTTGATTTATTTGTGGCAGTTTTTTCTGAAGACAGAGGCAACAATCAACCTTACTTTGGCAAGCATTTCTCAGATGTTTTCTGCTGCTGCCCCAACATATTTATTGGCAAAGATTGCAGTACTTTTTGAAACCCAACCAAATTATGTAGGAAAGAAAAGTATGGCTGCTTTGCAGGTTCTTGCTGTTGGTTATATGATGGCAGTTTTTTGTTTCGGTTTTCTTAGTGGAAAGAAAGCTAAAAAATATAGTATATAATTTCTACCTTACAAAAAGATTGAAATCATGCGAGAATTTGAATCTGGGAGGTGTTGCTATGAAAAGGTTAGTAGCCTTTCTATTTTTTCTTGTAATTGTGTGGACTTTAGTTGGATGTGATAAAAAATCCGTTGGAGATGTATCCAGTGTAACATTTGAAGCAGAGATATTGGAGATTTCTGACAGTTATTATTTGGTGTGTCCTGTAGAAGGAGGTCAAGAATTAAAAAGTGCAGACCAAATTACAATTCCTATAGAAAATCTTGAATCATCATTAAAACCAAGAGTTGGAGATATTGTTAAAATTGAATATGACGGGGAAATTGCAGAAAGTGATCCGGCACAGATTAGCGAGGTTTATGATATAAAAATTGTTAAGAAAGCAGAAAAAACAGATGAAATGGTTACTTATAACGGTATTACACGCAAGAGATCTGAGTTATGTAATCAAACATTGAGATATCTTGAACTTACAGAGGAAGAAAAATCGCTTTCTTCCTATTTTCCACCTGAATTTGTTCTTCTTGAAAAAAACTGGGGATTATGATATAGCAATTTACTATGCAGAATTTGAAATCACTCAGTAAGTTTATATAGAAAGAAATTCCGGTAAAGAGACTTTTGAGGACACGAAGAGGTCATTATCAATGTATTTTAATGGTGACATTGTATATGAAGCAGGAGATATGAAAAATGAAATCATTTCTTGAAAAGATTAGAAAACCAAGAACAGATATTCCATTAAATAAGCAAATAGCGGAAACAATCGGAATCATCCTGTTTGGGCTTGTACTTGGTGTTTTGCAGAAATGGATAGATGGTACCGCTGCAAATGCTTTGCCAGTAGTAATGCAGCAACTGGATATTGGAAACTATTTTGGACGATTGGCAATATGGATTTTATTGGTAACCATAATTTCTGTGTATGCAAAATCTCCATTGAGAGCTGCTATTAACACCTTCTTTTTCTTTATCAGTATGCTGGCAGGATATTATCTCTATTGCAATTACATTTTGGGTTTCTTGCCGAAAACCTATATGATGATATGGATTGTGATTTCTTTTGCTACCTTTTTTATGGCATATGTATGTTGGTACGCAAAAGGGAAGGGTATCATTGCAATATTCATATCAAGTATGATTATGGGTGTTTTACTTGCACAGGCATTTCATCTAAGTATCACCCAGGGGTTTTATATGTATCACTTTTTAGAAGTGCTTACGTGGATCATGAGTGTAATACTTTTGAGAAGAAAACCGAAAGAATATGCTATGGAAATAGGATTATCCGTTGTGATAGCATTTGTGTATCAGCTGATTATGCCATATTGGGGATAAAGACAAATTTCACAAAGGTGTCCGCATTGCGGGGAAGTTATATGGAAAAAATTATAAAAGAAGTAGGGAGATGATGTGTCATGTGGCTTGTATTTGCGCTCTTGTCTGCAATCTTTGCAGCACTCACATCTATACTGGCAAAAATGGGAATTGATGGTGTGAATTCAAACCTTGCAACGGCCATTCGGACTGTTGTTGTAGTAATTATGGCATGGGGGATGGTTTTTCTTACAAATACACAAAGCGGCATTTCAGAAATCAGTAAGAAAAGCTGGGTATTTTTGATTTTGTCTGGTTTGGCAACAGGTGCTTCCTGGCTGTGTTATTATAGAGCATTACAAATGGGAGATGTATCAAAAGTTGTTCCCATTGACAAGTTGAGTATAGTCCTTACCATGATTTTAGCTTTTTTCTTGCTACACGAGCAATTTACGGTGAAATCTTTGGTAGGGTGCATACTCATTGGAATTGGAACATTCGTAATGGTAATATAGGTTTAAGGAGTGATACATAATATGAAAGCAAATAAGGTAAAAAAGGATTCTACAATCGGTATTTTTTCATCCTCTTCCCCTGTCTCAGCCACTGTGCCTGTAAGATATAACAGGGGAAAAGAATATTTAACAAACAAAGGTTTTCACATAATAGATGGAGCTCTTTATGGGAAACAAGATTTTTATCGTTCAGGAAGTATTCAAGAGCGTGCCAATGAATTTAACCAGCTTCTATACAATGAAGAAGTAAAGATACTTATGGCAGCTATTGGCGGAAATAATACAAACTCTATTTTGCCTTATATTGATTATGATTATTTGAAGAAACACCCTAAAATTATTGTGGGTTATTCGGATACCACAGCATTATTACTGGCAATCTATGCAAAGACTGGTCTTATTACTTTTTATGGTCCGGCGCTAGCCTCTTCTTTTGGAGAACTTCCACCTTTTGTAGATTGGACATTTGATTCTTTTCAAGAGGTTTTCTGCCATGATTTGTCTTTCCCGTATACATATCAAATGCCGTCGGTGTGGACAGATGAATTTATTGATTGGAGTAAACAGGATAGGGCAAAAGAAGAGTGGGAAAATGACTGGGTTTGCGTGCTCCCTGGCGTTTGCAAAGGGCGGTTGATTGGCGGAAATCTAAATACCATGGAAGGTTTTTTTGGAACAGAATATATGCCGGAAATAAGGAAAGGAGATATTCTTCTTATAGAAGATTCTCTAAAAGATGCCTGCACTATTGAGCGCACCTTTTCCATGTTAAAACTAGCAGGTGTACTTGATAAAATTAGCGGCATCATTCTTGGAAAACATGAGAAATTTGATGATAACGGAACAGGCAGAAAACCCTATGAAATTTTATTGGAAGTATTAAATAACTGTCAGATTCCATTTTTAGCAGAATTTGACTGTTGCCATACACATCCTATGTTTACCATGCCTATTGGTTGCCAAGTGGAATTAAACGCAACAGATAAGACTGTGAAACTTTTAGAGTCACCATTGAAATAAAATAAGGAGAGATACATATGGCTATTACAATCAATATTTATTATACCGGTTTAAATGGAAATGCCAGAAAATTTGCTGAAGAGATGATTGCAAAGGGAGTTGTAGAAGATATTCGTGCAAAAGATGGTAATTTGCAATATGAATATTTCCTTCCAATGGAAGATCAGGAGACCATACTTTTAATTGATAAATGGAAAAATCAGGAGGCATTAGATTTACATCACCATTCGACGGTAATGAAGAAGATACTGGATTTACGAGAAAAATATGACCTACATATGAGGGTGGAACGCTATGTTTCAGATGAGGCGGGAATACCTGAAAGGGACAAAACCTTTATCAAGGAATAAACGTTTAAAATGTCTTTTTGAGATTAATGAGGTGAACAGAGTGGTAGATTTTGGTGTTAATGAGATGCAAAAAATGCAGAAGGAATTGCAAGAAAAGTATAAAGACAAGTGGGAATCGATAGATGCAGAAACAGGTAAAAATAAATTGTTATGGATGATTGGTGAAATCGGAGAGGTCATTGATATTGTAAAAAAGAATGGCGGAAATAAAGCATCAACCGATGAGTTGCTGAAAAAAAATCTCATAGAAGAGATGGCTGATGTACTAATGTATTATAATGATGTGATGTTATGCTACGGAATAACAACAGACGAATTGAAACAGGCATATATTAGTAAATTTGAAAGAAATATGAAACGTTGGTAAATAGGAGAAAAACTGGAAGTTATAGGAAGTGGAAAAGGAGGACAAGCTAATGATAAAAAAAATAGCCATTGTACCCTATGTAACTAATGGGAGAAATTCACAGGTTGGACATGATGGGCATTTTAATATTTTTAAAAAAAAGAGAAGTACTGTATTAAAAGAGAATTTACAGTCTGTAATTAAAACGAAAAATTGGAAAACGGAAGTAATTGTTGATGTCAATCATGGCGATTTACAATCGCTGAAACGAGAAGGAGTAAATTTGTTTTTAATTCCAGAAGATATTGCTAGGTATATAGACTATAGCAGTGTTAGTAAGGATGAGTGTTTCAAATTAACACATGATGAATACGAAAATGGAAATATAGATAGAGTAGTGAAATATATAGAAGAAAATGGGAATATATTGATGAAATTACTATTTTAGAAAAATACTCAGAGGATATGTCTCCAGCAGACACATATAAATGTAAGCTAAAAAGCAATATACTACCTAAAAAGGATTGGCAATATGTTTCGGCAACCATCATACAGCGTGCAAGAGGAGGCGAAATAATGAGGAAAAAAGTGATTTTATTCACATCATTTACGATAAGTTTATTTCCCATGTTCATGAAGCAATATGGAGGCTGCAAAGGTGTGCAGGAAATTACTGGTATGATAAATCTGTTAAATCCAATAGGAATATTATCGGTTGTATTATTTTTAGCAGGGGTGTGGACTCCGTTTCACAATAAAAGTGTCAATAAAATTCTGGGTGCAATGGGAGTGATTGGAATAGTGATTTCTGAAATATACCAGTTTTTTACCTGGCACATAGCAACGATTACTGGAGAAATGAGTCTGCAGAATAGTTTAAGCTTAGCATACCCAGAGTTTTATATTGGATTAGCGGTGTCTGTGTTTATGGTAATGGCGTATTTTATCATTGATAAAGTAGTGGAAGAATAAAAATTCAAATGAGAAGTTGGGAGATGATGCATGATGTGGTTTGTATTTGCGGTGTTATCTGCAATTTTTGCAGCACTTACGTCCATACTGGCAAAAATGGGAATTGATGGTGTAAATTCAAACCTTGCGACTGCCATTCGAACGATTGTGGTGGTTATTATGGCATGGGGAATGGTTTTTCTAACCAATACCCAAAGTGGTATTACAGCAATCAGTAAGAAAAGCTGGATATTTCTGATTTTGTCCGGTCTGGCAACAGGGGCTTCCTGGCTGTGCTATTATAGAGCATTGCAAATCGGTGAAGTGTCAAAAGTAGTTCCCATTGATAAGTTGAGTATTGTTATCACCATGATTTTAGCTTTTTTCTTATTACATGAACAGTTTACCGTAAAATCTTTGGTAGGGTGTATTTTGATTAGTGTGGGAACTTTACTCATGGTTTTATAAAATTATTTTGTGATTTGAGGAATGAATATGAGAATAGTGAAAGTAGAAGAAAGAAATGAAAGATTAATAGAAAACCTGCTGGAAGTATGGGAAAGTTCTGTGAAAGCAACCCATTTGTTTTTATCCCATGATGAAATAAATGCTATTAAGCAATATGTTCCACAGGCTTTGAAGGAGATTCCTACATTAGTGATTGCAGAAAACGAAGCAGGAAAACCCGTAGGTTTTATGGGAATTGCAAATCAAATGCTTGAAATGCTATTTGTTTCCAATGAAAGCAGGGGACAGGGAATCGGAAAACAACTATTGCAGTATGGCATAGAAAAGTATTCTATAATAGAACTTGCTGTCAATGAACAGAATCCTCTTGCAAAAGGGTTTTATGAGCATATGGGATTTGAAGTTTATAAAAGGACAGAATTGGACGAACAGGGAAATCCTTATCCATTATTGTATATGAAAAGAGAGTGAGCCATAATCCCCACTCTCTTTGAAAAATTACATCCTATCAATAACCTCCAGATGTTCCACCAGAAGTCTGCGGATGCCTGGATATTCGCCAAGTCCTTTTAAAACTGGCTCCACACAGTAGCCCTGGGCCTTGAACTGGCTGTACCAGGACTGTGGGTCATCCCCAGCCATATCGTTTTTGGCATGATCTCCAGCCACAATCATAAAAGGCGCCAGGACTACCTTAGAAGGTTTATAGGCAGCCACCATTTTCATCAAAGACTCCATAGATGGATAGGCTTCTACTGTGCCAAGGAAAATATTAGGATGCCCCTTGTCCTTAAAAGTATAATCTAAAGCAGCATAAATAGAGTTGGCAAAATGGGTGGTTCCGTGTCCCATAAGGACTAGAACTTCATCTTTTTTTAGATAAGAGAATTCCTTTGTCACTGCCTGAATCACTGCCAGACTATCTGCTTCGCTGGTAAGCAAGGGATCTCCAAAAACAATGGAGTGAAAGTCATCCTGGTAGGAGAGGGCATCTTCTTTCATCAAGTCATTTTCAATTCCATTAATTACATGGGTAGGCTGCACCAGAACATCTGTGATGCCGTCTTTTTTCATTTGCTCCATGGCTTCTTTTACGGTATGAATGTGAATCTGATCCCGTTTTTTTATTTTGTTAATAATCATTTTGCTGGTCCAGGCACGATACAGTGGATAATCCGGAAATGCTGTTTGCATATCCTGTTCAATTGCGTCAATGGTTACTTTGCAAGTGTCTGTGTGGCTGGTTCCAAAACTCACTGCCAGAATCGCTTTTTTTCGTTTTTCGAATGCCATATTTTTTCCTCCGTAATGTTGGTGTAAATTAATATCTTCAATATAACCTTCCAGTGTTTTGAGGTTTTTTGGAAGTGGAAGAGAAGATTTTAAAATTCCTTTTTTGCAAAGACTTTCAAAAAGCTCCAGGACTGCCGGTGGCTCCAGGTTCGTTTTTTGAAGTGCCAGGGGATTACTAAATACCTGGGCAGGAGAGCCGTGCATCAATACTTTACCCTCATGAAATAAGAGAACCTCGTCTGCCCATTCATAGGCATAATTAATATCATGAGTTGCCATTAAAACTGTGATGCCCTGTTCCGTTAAATGCTCTACAATGGTGTTTACCATAGTCGTATGTTTGGGGTCCAGAGCTGCTGCGGGTTCATCCAAAATAATAATATCTGGGTGCATCACTAGAATATCAGCAATGGATACCTGTTTTTTCTGTCCCCCACTTAAGGCGTGGGTAGGCTTATGTCGGAACGGTGTAATTTCCAGATAGTCAATAACACCTTCTACTTCCTGTCTGGCCTGTTCTTCTGAAACGCCTAGATTTAGGATTCCAAAAGAAATTTCCTGATATACACTGGCTGAAAATAGCTGATTGTCAGGGTCTTGAAATACGATTCCCACTTTGCTTCTAAGATTTAAAAGGCTTTTTTTATCATAACGGAGTTCTTCTCCATTTAGATATAGTTTTCCAGATTGGGGTTTTAAAATACCAGTACAACAGAGAAAAAAGGTGGATTTCCCGCTGCCGTTAGCCCCCATAAACGCTACCTTTTGACCTCGACGGATTTCTAAAGACAGGCCATTTAGAGAATGGGATTGTTCATCATCATAAGAAAAATATAGATTTTCTGCTTTTAAAATAATATCTGAATTCATGAATAAAATCTCCTCCATAAAGCAAAGAAAAATAAACAGGTATCAAACAAAATAATAGCAAAAACCACCCTTTTTTTCGGAGGTTTTGTTTCAGACAGTACCCGAATTTCACCATCATAGCAACGAGCTTCCATGGCATCATATAGCCGATTGGAGCGGCTCATGGCACGAATCATAAGAACAGACCCAAGCTTGCCAAAGGAATTTAATGCAGTTCGATAATCTTTGTTCCCAAGACGACATTCCTGAGCCATGGAAATAGAGGAGGCTGTATGTAAGAGAACAAAAATAAAGCGGTATATAAGCAGCATCAGTTCTATCAAAAGTTTTGGACAATGCAGTTTCTTTAGAACGTCTAAAATATCCGGCATAGGCGTAGTAAAAGCCAGAAAGTATAGGCAGGAAACAGAGGACAGTGCAGTAAGAATTAACTGTCCGGCATATAAAAGTGCTGCTTTACTGGAAGTGAGATACCAGTTTCCAAGGGGAATGGCAAACAAATCCAGAGGAGCTTTTTTTAAGTTTAAAATAATTGCAAGAGTGCTTAATAATAAAAACGCCAAAGGGATTGTGAGAAATTTCAAATAACGTGAAACAGGGATTCCTCCTTTCCAAACGGTAAGAATCCCTGTCACTGCTAACACAATACATGCCACTGCAATGGAACGACTCATTACACAAATACAAAGTGTAATCACAGCAAAGGCAAATTTTTCCCCTGGGTTTTCATATCTAAGCCTTGACTGATAACAGAGCTTATCTATGACAATCATGGGAATCTCCTTATTTTTCTTCGTCTTTCATCCATTTTTTACGTTCTACAAAACGTCCCATAATGAAAGCAATCACACCCACACCGATTCCGGTCTGAACACAGAATAACATACTTTCTACTTCCCCGGGAAGTTCACCACCTAAGATTTGTTCAAAGATCGGGGTAGCCCATGGTTCGTAGGAGGAATCTACTTCTTCCACAACCGTACTTCCGGCATCGTCAGAGCCACCAAACTCAGCGTCTTTTAATACAAACAAAGGAACGAATGCAATTAAAAAAATAGCAATAATTAAAGCGATGACTGTTTTCTTCATGTTATTTTGCCTCCTTTAAAATTCCCATTGCACGAAGCTCTGGTTTTGCGTAAGTTTCCAGACCCATGAAAATGACAACGGTAATAATACCTTCAATAATTGCCAGAGGTACCTGGGTAGGAGCAAAGATTGCCATGAATTTACCAAGAGCTACGGTAAAAGTAGCATCCGCGTTGTGAGCCAGAGCAAGCTGACCTGCGGTTACACAATATGTAAATAAATCTCCAAGACTTGCAGCCAGGAAAATAGAAACCCATTTATTGACTTTCAGCTTTTTGCATAATAAGTATACGCCGTAGGACACAAAAGGTCCTGCAATAGCCATGGAAAAGGTATTGGCGCCAATAGTGGTAAGTCCGCCGTGTGCCAGAAGGATTGCCTGAAATAGCAGAACAATCAGTCCCAGGATGGAAACAGCGGCAGGTCCAAATAAGATAGCTCCAAGCCCTGTTCCGGTCATATGGGAACAACTTCCGGTTACAGATGGAATCTTCAGTGAAGAAATTACGAAGATAAAGGCACCGGACATAGCTAACATGGTTACTAGATTGCGGTGCTCATTTAGGGTTTTCTTAATGGACATAAAGCCTGCAATAAGAAATGGAACACATAAAACACCCCATGCAACGCAAAAGCTTCCAGGAAGATAACCTTCCATAATGTGCATGGCACTGACAGTTGGAACAATGCCAAAAGTAAGTGCGAAAGCACTCGCCAATACTAAAATTTGTTTTTGTTTTTTACTCATTTTTCTTCTCCCTTCTGATGTAAAAATCATGCCGCAAACAATATTTTCGGCAAAAAAAATACCTGTACGATGACATCGACAGGCTATCAGAAGAACAAGAGGGGACTAGCAAGAATAGAAAAGAATCTGCTATGAGCCAACCTGTTCTTACACTAGGCCATCGTTCGTAACCTGTGTAAATTTCCTGTACAAGGCAGGTCTTCTGACTCGGGCGTCTATGCGGTATCTTGTCTTCCCGGAATTTTCCAGTGACATGGTAAGACACAGCTCTTCCCTTACAGCGGCGTGACCGTGCAAGATTTTCACTTAACTTTCCTATTCTCCTGTAGATACAGGCACCTTGCTACATTCAATTCTTCCTTTATTGTAACATAGAACAAAAATTTGTCAATGAAAAGAGAAAAAAACAGGACGTTGCACCAAAAAGAATTCTATGCTAAGATGAAAAAAGTTAAGAAACCAAAGATATGGGAGAAAAAGAACATGAGTATATCCATGATAGGGATTGATTACAGCAGGGCGTCCGTAGATATCCGGGCTCAGTTTTCTTTTACCAAGAAGAATGCTGTGACAGCCCTGGAGCATTTAAAACAGGAAACAGGAATTTTAGGAGGCGTGCTGTTGTCCACCTGTAACCGGATGGAATTATGGGCAAGCACCCAGGAGGACTGGCAGGGTTCTCTTTACGATTTTTTGTGCAGAGAAAAGGGAAGAGAACCAGAAAAGTTTCAGGATTATTTTGTGCAGCGCACGGGAACAGAGGCAGTGGAGCATTTGTTTTACCTTACCAGTGGTCTGAAATCACAGATTTTGGCAGAAGACCAGATTATCACCCAGGTAAAAGACGCTCTGGCTCTTTCCAGAGAGGCTTATTGTACAGATAATGTGCTGGAAGTGCTGTTTCGTAAGGCAGTGACCGGAGCCAAGCGGGTGAAAACAGAGGTAACCTTTTCCAGAGGGAACAGTTCTGTAATTCACCAGGCCATTGAAAAATTAAAAGAACAGGGATATGAACTTTTGGGAAAAACTTGTATGGTCATTGGAAACGGAGAGATGGGAAAGGTTACTGCCATGGCTCTTCGGGAAGCAGGAGCAAAGGTAACGGTAACCGTGCGGCAGTACCGAAGCGGTATGGTAACCATTCCACCGGGATGTGACCGCATTAATTATGGAGAACGCGTGGACTTTCTTCCAAAGTGTGATTTGGCTGTCAGCGCTACAGCAAGTCCTAATTTTACCCTGACCAGAGAACTTTTGGAGCAGGCTGGCCTTGCCAAAGAGCTGATTCTCATTGATCTGGCTGTGCCAAGAGATATGGAGCCGGCCATTGGAGAGCTTCCCGGAATTACACTGTATGATATTGACAGCTTTAAAATCACAGCAGATTCTCCGGCTCTTCGGGAAAGCATGGAAAAAGCCGGCAAGATTCTGGCAGAAGAAATTGAGGATTTCTATAACTGGTATCAGGGAAGAGAACTGATTCCCAGAATCCAGGAAATCAAGGCAGAGGCAGTGGAAGACTTTAACCTGCGGATTATGAAGATTTTGCGAAAAACTCCCATGGAGGAATCCGCAAGAGAAGAATTACTGCAGGCCATGGATCATGCGGCAGGAAATGTGGTAAATAAAATGATTTTCGGACTTCGGGATTTTCTGGAACCCAAGGAATTTATCAGTTGTGTGGAAGGATTGGAGCGGCTGTATGAAGAATAAAGAGAAGAAATTGTTTCCTCTGTTTGTAGACTTGACAGGAAAAAAGGCAGTGGTTGTGGGAGCAGGGAAAATTGCCACCAGAAGAGTGAAAACCCTGCTTCCTTTTCTGGGAGAAATTCAGGTCATTGCCCCAAAGGCTTCCGGGGAAATTTTGGAACTGGCAGAGCAGGGAGAAGTGATATATCAGAAAAAGTGCTATGAACGGGAAGATTTGTATGATGCCCATATGGTGCTGGCGGCTACAAATGATACAAAGGTAAATGAAGATATTTACAGCGCCTGCAAATGCCTTGGGATTCTGGTAAACATTGCCAGCAATCAGAACAAATGTGATTTTCATTTTCCGGCGGTTCTGGAACAGGGTGATATTGTCATAGGAATCAATGGAGGGGGAAAAGATCATAAAAAAGTGAAACAGGTAAGGCAGGAACTGGAAATTGCCTTAAAAGGCAGCAGGGAGGAAGCAGAATGAGAAAAGTAGTAATCGGCAGCAGAGAAAGCAAGCTTGCTGTAGTGCAAAGTGAAATGGTACGAACTTATATTCAGGAGCACGCGCCTTCTACCCAGGTGGAAATCCTCACCATGAAAACAACAGGGGATAAGATTCTGGATAAGACTTTGGATAAAATCGGAGGCAAAGGACTGTTTGTAAAGGAATTAGATAAGGCGCTGCTGGAAAAGAGAAGCGATATTTCTGTGCACAGCCTGAAGGATATGCCCATGGAAGTACCCGGTGAACTGCCCCTGGTGGCTTTTTCTAAAAGAGAAGACCCAAGAGACGTACTGGTGCTGCCTCTTGGGAAGACAGAATTGGACCTTACAAAGCCTATTGGATGCTCAAGCCAGAGAAGGATTCTCCAGCTAAAGGAATTATATCCGGATGCAGTATGTAAAAGTGTCAGGGGCAATGTTCAGACCAGACTGGCAAAACTGGACGGTGGAGAATACAGCGCTCTGATTCTGGCGGCAGCAGGATTGAAACGTCTTGGTCTGGGAAACCGGATTTCCAGATATTTTGAACCGGAAGAAATGATTCCGGCAGCGGGACAGGGCATCCTGGCAGTCCAGGGAAGAGCAGGAGAGGACGTGTCCTATCTGGATGGTTTTCAGGATGAAAATGGTTTTTACGCAGCAACGGGAGAGCGGGCATTTGTAAAATATCTGGATGGTGGCTGTTCTTCCCCCATTGGGGCTCATGGAATCATAGAGGGAGATACTATGACCCTGCTGGGACTTTATTATGATGAAAAAACAGGCAACTATAAAAAGGGCAGTATAACCGGAAAGAAGCAGGACGCTGGCAAGATTGGTATTACTCTGGCAAAGCAGCTTCAGGAATTGTGCAGAAAGGACGGGTAAAAGCAGATGACAAATACAGGAAAAGTATGGCTGGTAGGCGCAGGACCGGGAGATTTGGGACTGTTTACCATGAAAGGTTTGCAAACCTTGCAGCAGGCAGATGTGGTGGTGTATGACAGCCTGGTAGGACAGGGCGTGCTTTCTCAGATTCCAGAAACTGCCCGCTGCATCAATGTGGGAAAACGGGCATCCCATCACACCATGCCTCAGGAAAAAATCAATGAGGTTCTGGTGGAAGAGGCAAAAAAAGGCCAGCGCGTAGTTCGGTTAAAAGGCGGTGATCCGTTCCTGTTCGGACGTGGCGGAGAGGAACTGGAACTTCTGGTACAGGAGGGAATCCCTTATGAAATTATTCCTGGGGTGACATCTCCCATTGCGGTACCGGCTTACAATGGTATTCCGGTAACTCACCGGGATTTTACCTCTTCTTTGCACATTATTACCGGACATAAAAAGCAGGGTGCTGCCTATGACATTGATTTTGAAGCTCTGGTACGAACCAGAGGAACCCTGGTGTTTTTAATGGGAGTCAGCGCCCTTGGAGATATCTGTCAGGCGCTTCTTGAGGCTGGAATGAATCCGGATATGCCTGCCGCTATTTTACAAAAAGGTACTACAGCGGGACAAAAACGTATTGTTGCTACCGTTTCCACACTGGAGGAGGAAGTAAAACGACAGGGTATTGAGACTCCGGCTATTATTGTAGTAGGAAAGGTCTGTGCCCTTGCAGAAGAGTTTGCCTGGTATGAGAAACTGCCCCTGGCAGGATATAAAGTTCTGGTAACAAGACCAAGAGAGCTGGTTTCTACTATGGCAGGGAAGCTGCGAAGCCTTGGAGCAGAAGTCCTGGAGCTTCCGGCTATCCGCACAGCGCCTTTGGAAGACCAGAGCAGATTGTATACAGCCTTTGAAAAACTGGACACCTATCAGTGGATTGCCTTTACCAGTCCTACAGGTGTGCGGATTTTCTTTGAAGAACTGCGAAAGACCAAGACAGACATCCGTAAACTGCACCAGGTTCAGATTGCAGCCATTGGAAAAGGTACTGCAAAAGCGTTGGAAGAACGTGGATTTTTCCCGGATTTGATTCCAGAAGTGTATGATGGAGAAACACTGGGAAGAGAATTGTGTGAACGCTGCGTTGGGGACGAACAGATTTTGATTCCAAGAGCGGCTATGGGAAATCAGGAAATCATTCAAGGCTTAGAGGGAAAACCGGGACTAAAGATAGATGATATTCCCACCTATGCTACCTTTTATGAAAGCCAGGAAGCAGTTGACGAAAAAAAAGAATTTGAAACAGGGCAAATGGACTGCGCTGTGTTTACCAGTGCCTCTACGGTGCGTGGATTTGTAAAAGCAACACCAGGGCTGGATTACACAAAGGTGCGGGCAGCCTGTATTGGAAAACAGACCAAAGCAGAAGCAGATGCTGTGGGAATGGAAACTTATATGGCGAAAAAAGCTACCATTGACAGTGTCCTGGATTTAGTTATAGAATTAAAAGAAAAAACAGCCACAGAGCAGGAGGAACAGTGACATGGATATGAACATCAGGCCAAGGCGTTTAAGAGGCAGTGAAATTCTTCGGAAAATGGTAAGAGAAACCAGAATGGACAAAAGTTCTCTTATTTATCCGATTTTTGTAAAAGAAGGTACTGGAATCAAGGAAGAAATTCCTACCATGCCGGGACAGTACCGCTATAGTGTAGATACCTTGCCAAAGGCTTTGGAAGAGCTTTTGGAAGCAGGGGTGAACAAGGTCATGTTTTTTGGTATTCCAGACCATAAGGATGAGGTGGGAAGCCAGGCCTATGCCCAGGATGGTATTGTGCAGCGTGCTCTTGAAAAAGCAAAGGAAGAATTTAAAAAGGATATGTATCTGATTACAGATGTGTGTATGTGTGAGTACACCTCTCATGGACACTGCGGTGTACTTTGCGGACAGGAAGTGGAAAATGACGCTACATTGGAACTGCTGGCAAAAACAGCTCTTTCCCATGTGCAGGCAGGGGCTGATATGGTGGCGCCTTCTGATATGATGGATGGACGTGTGCGTGCAATACGGACACTTTTGGATGAAAATCATTATAAAGAAATTCCGATTATGTCTTATGCTGTGAAATATGCATCTGCTTTCTACGGACCATTTCGTGATGCAGCAGGCTCTGCTCCGTCTTTTGGTGATCGGAAAAGCTATCAGATGGATTTCCACAACCGCAGAGAAGGTATCAAGGAAGCTCTTCTGGATGTGGAAGAGGGCGCGGATATTATTATGGTAAAACCGGCTCTGTCCTACCTGGATATGATTCGTGAGGTGAAAGATACCATTGATCTTCCGGTAGCTGCTTATTCCGTAAGCGGAGAATATGCCATGGTGAAAGCAGGGGCAAAACTGGGCTATATTGAAGAAGACCGGATTATCTGTGAAATGGCAGCCAGCGCTTATCGGGCAGGTACGGATATTTATCTTACTTATTTTGCAAAAGAAATTGCAAAATTCATAGAGGAAGGGAGAATCGGATAATGACAAAATCAGAAGAATTATTCCAAAGAGCGGTAAAAAGAATTCCTGGGGGCGTCAACAGTCCGGTGCGGGCTTACGGTTCTGTAACAGAAGCTCCACGTTTTATCCAGGGTGCAGTGGGTTCCAAGATTTTTGATGTGGATGGAAATGCTTATATTGATTATATTGATTCCTGGGGTCCCATGATTCTGGGACATAATGATGAGAGAATCAAAGATGCTGTCATTAAAGCCAGTGAAAATGGCCTTAGTTTTGGCTGCGCCACAGAAAAAGAAGTAGAAATGGCTGAATTTATCTGTGAGCGGATTCCTCATGTAGAGATGATTCGTATGGTAAATTCCGGCACAGAAGCTGTTATGAGCGCCATTCGCGTGGCAAGAGGGTTTACAGGAAAAGCAAAAATCATCAAATTTGCAGGCTGTTATCATGGACATACAGATGCCATGCTGGTCAGCGCCGGAAGCGGTGTCATGACCAGTGGAGTACCGGACAGCGCCGGTGTGCCAAAAGGCTGTACAGAAGATACTATGATTGCTGTGTACAATGATTTGGACAGCGTAAAACAGCTTTTTGAGGAGAGTAAAGACCAGGTGGCAGCAGTGATTGTAGAACCTGTTGGCGCTAATATGGGTGTGGTGCCTCCGGAAGAAGGATTTTTACAGGGACTCAGAGATTTATGTACAAAGCATGGTGCACTGTTGATTTTTGATGAGGTCATTACCGGTTTCCGCCTCAGCTTTTCAGGAGCTGCCGGATTTTATGAGATTACGCCGGATTTGGTTACTTACGGAAAAATTATTGGTGCCGGTATGCCTGTAGGCGCTTATGGTGGAAGACGGGAGATTATGGAAATGGTTGCTCCGGCAGGTCCGGTTTATCAGGCAGGAACTTTAAGCGGAAATCCCATTGCCATGGCAGCCGGTCTGGAACAGCTAAAGATTTTATGGGAAGACCAGGAAATTTATACCCGTCTCTATCAGAAAGGTCAGATGCTCTATGATGGAATCCGCAAAATCTTCCTGGAAAAGGATGTGGAGCTCCAGGTAAATTCCGTATCTTCTCTGGGCTGTGTGTTCTTTACCAAAGAGCAGGTGGTGGATTATACTTCTGCAAAAACCTCTGATACCAGGGCATTTTCCGATTATTTCCAGTACATGCTTCAGCACGGTGTACATTTGGCGCCTTCTCAGTTTGAAGCCATGTTTTTATCAGATGCTCATACAGAGGAAGATATCCAGACTACTTTGGATCTGATTGAGGGATATTTTTAAGGAGCTTTTATGAATGATGTAATAGTAAGTGTTTTGATTCTTGTTGTGGCAGTGGCAGGATTTTCCCTGTGGGTTATAGGGGAAAATAAAACCAGACAGAAATTAGCCAGAAAACGGTTTCAGGAATCCTTTGGCACGGTTCCACAAAAGGAATATACCTATGAGGAGTTAGACCATATTTCTCAGCTTTTCTATCAAAAGGAAAAAGAGGGATTTTATATTGATGATATTACCTGGAATGACCTGGAGATGGAGCGCATTTACGTGCAGATGAATCAGTGCGCCTCTGCTGTGGGAAATGAGGTGCTTTATGATCTTTTGCGAAAACCGGTTTTTGAGAAGCAGGAACTGGAAAACAGGCAGAGCCTTATGGAATTTTTTACCAGCCATGAAGAAGAACGGGTGAATCTCCAAATGCTTTTATCGGGAATCCGCAAACCGGGGAATGTCAGTGTTTTTGAGGCTATTCATGTGGCAAAAGAAGTGAACATTCAAAGTGGTCTGGTTCAGACCTTGCAGTTTCTGGCATTTTTCCTGTCGCTGCTGTGCTTTATGATAAGACCCAATCCAGGCGTTTATGTGTTTCTGGCTGTCTCTGTGTTTAATATTGCCACTTATATGGGTGTGAAGCAGGAGATAGAGAGCTATCTGGTCTGTTTTCGCTGTGTGATTCAGCTTTTGCAGGCGCAGAAAGGTTTGAAAAAGCTGAATATTCCAGAGCTTTCCTCTTATGTGGAACAGGGAGAGACTTATGCAAAGAAGCTGTCTGGCTTTCAAAGAGGTGCTTCCTTAGTCATTGACCGCAGCAATGCAGGAGGCGGTGTGGAAGGCATGATTATGGACTATGTGCGGATGCTGACCCATGTGGATCTGATTAAATTCCGGGATTTGATGAAAGTCATGAAGGAACACCAGGAGGACATTCAGGGATTGTTATATTTGTTTGGATATTTGGACAGTATGATTTCCATTGCCTCTGTGCGAAAAGCTCTGCCCTATTATTGTATTCCTGGGTTTGAGGAACGAAAGAATGCTTATATGGAGGTTGAAAATCTGTATCATCCCCTTATACGCAATCCGGTGGCAAACAGTATTCAGGCGCAGGGCGGAGTTTTGGTGACAGGCTCCAACGCTTCCGGGAAATCTACATTTTTAAAGAATATTGCTGTGAACGGGATCCTGGCGCAGACTATTTATACCTGTATGGCAACTTCTTATGTGGCTCCATTTTTGAAGGTCATGACTTCTATGGCCTTGCGGGATGACCTGGAAGGCGGGGAAAGCTATTATATTGTGGAAATCCGTTCCTTAAAGCGGATTCTGGAGGAAGCAGAAAACCCGGGGCATCTTCTCTGCATTATTGACGAAGTGCTTCGGGGAACCAATACCATTGAGCGAATTGCAGCATCTTCCAGAATCCTGGGGAATCTTAGAAAGCCAAATGTACTTTCTTTTGCAGCTACCCATGACATTGAACTTTCTTATATTCTGGAAGCTCTTTATGAGAATTATCATTTTGAAGAAGAAGTGGGAAAAGAAGACGTGACCTTTAATTACCTGTTGAAAAAGGGAAGAGTTACCACACGAAATGCCATCCGGTTGCTGGAAATGATTGGATACGATTCAAAACTGGTAAAACAAGCAAAAGATGCGGTAGAAAGTTTTGAAAAAACAGGAATTTGGAATAAATTAGACGGCAAAATACAAGGGGAGTCGAAAAAGGAAGAACAATAGTTGATGAATTCTGACGATTTTCATTGACAAAATGAAAATACTTTGTCATAATAAAGTAAGAAATTATTCAAGGGTCTCCTAAAAAAGGTAAGACACGAAAGAAGGAATCAATTCTATATAGCTGTGTAAGCACAAGTCTTGTATGAGAATTTCATATTCTAATTTAGGGATGCCAAAAGGCATCCCCTTTTCTTTACGTAAATTAGCAGAAGCCACATCCATTTCCGCAGCAGAACAACAGAATAAATAAGAGGAGACAATTGTTATCACCACAGAATCCATTATTTGTACCGCATCCATTATTATTTCCACAGCAGCTTAACAGGAGAAGAATCAAGATAATGCAGCTGCAGTCCATGCCGCCTCTTGTATTTCCTAATCCTCCACAATTGTCTTCACATCCGCAACCACAGTTTGTAGCAGCTAAATCACTCATGAATAATTCCTCCAAAATATTTTGATTACACTTTCATAATATGTGACAGCAGAAAAAGGGTGACAGAAAAATAATTTTTTTGTTATGGCGCATTCAGAGATGAAAATACCTGATACACATTTAAAGTTCCATATCCCCATTCCCGATTGGGGTATAGTTCCTGTCTGGAGCGGTCTGCACCACGAATAAACAGAGCTTTTAATTCGCTGTTGTTAAAAATTCTGGGGGGAGTGCGCCGCATGCCCCATTCCACCATCTGGGCGCAGGCGCCTGCGGTAATGGCAGCGGCGACAGAGGTTCCTGTGGCAGTGGTAAAACCACCTCTTAAATTTGGGCCAAAAACATTTACCCCAGGGGCGGCAAAGTCAGGCTTGATTTGTCCGGTACGGGTAAAACCCCGGCTGGAGTTTAGAAACAGGCTGTTATCATAGGCATTATAAGCGGCTGTGGTCATGGTGGAGACAGAAGCAGAGGGAACGGTAAGGGTCGTATCTGGATTGGGGCGTAAAAACCGCACATCCGGGTCGGAAAACCCGGTAATCGGAAGCCAGATATGATAATTACCGTTGTTGAAACTGTCTGTATAAACCCGGATTTTCCAGGAACCTGGTGTGGGGTCTGAAAAACGGATAAAAATAAGCTGCTGTCCGGAAACCGTCTGAACAATTTCAGAAGTAACAAAAATTCTGGTATTTTCTAAAATAAAAGAAATATTTTCGCTGAAACTGATTCTGGGAGGCAGTTTTTGAATCACTTCCCCAAGGGGGGACTCAAAGCCTACAGCATAGACTTCCGGGGGCTGCCCCCATAGTTCTGCACAAAAGCCAGAGGTGCCGGGCTCTACCAGAATTTCCACTGCTTCATAAGCACCTGAATTGGCAGCAGTTCCGTAGAAATGATGGGCTTTTCCCGCTTCATTTCCAGCAGCAGTGACAGCATGGATGCCCCGGTACTGATCTGTGACAGAGAGCATGGAATCCAGAGGAGAGCTGCCGGAGTGAGAACCCTGATTAGAACCAAGACCAATACAGATGACAAGAGGTTTTTTCAGCGCATCTGCCAGAAGAATCAAATAGCGGATGCCAAGCATAATGTCTGTGGACTGATAGGCAGGCGCAGACCCTGTGACATAGAAAATCTCCTTTAAATATTCCTTGGCAGGTTTTAATTTTACTATGGCAATGAGCGCCTCCGGCGCAGCGCCGCTGAAAGACTGCTGGGGAAGGGCGCTTCCGGCAGCCACACCAGCCAGAAAGGTACCATGTCCGTTTTCATCCCGGCTTGGAACCAGGGAAAAAGGATCTTCCATACCAAGAGCCTGGTTTAATTCCTCCTGGGAATAGGCAGTTCCGTAGTTCAGGTCAAAAGGAGGCTGTCCGGTCTGAAGAGTCTGATCCCAGATTCCAACTATGCGGCTTAATCCGTCCGGGCGGCGAAAGGCAGGATGGGTGTAATCAATACCCGTATCAATAAAACCAATCAGAACATCCTGACCTTTTAACCCAAGAACTGGCTGATTCTGCACAGCCAGAATACCGGAGGCTTCCAGACTTTCCAAATCCAGAAGGGTAAACAGTTTGGGAATGGTGTTGTAGAAAAATCCATATTCATAATAGTTTTGAAATAGTTCTTCTTCAAGAGGATAGTGTACCATTCCATAATAATTGTTAAAAATCTGTGCGCCTCGTTCCTTATAGTCCGTCAGAAAACCGGTATAGGAAGGCAGGATAATGTCCGCATAAGATTCGGACAGAATCATTTCACCAATAGAAGGCATAAACTTCTCCTGAAAGCTTTTGTTTCAGTGTATGAGGCTGGGAAAGAAAACTTGCTTAAAGAGATACTGGCAATTTACCCAGTATTTGCAGATAGAAAGCAGCTTTTGTTTTAAAAATGACTAAAATTCATTTTTGTATTGACGAATGGTCAGTTTTGCGTATAATTGTCCATTGAAGAAAAAAATTTGTAATTAGGAGATGATACAAGAATGGTCAAGACAGGAAAATGGATTGCAAAACACAGAGCTATCATTCTTACGCTCTGCATTTTGTTGTTTATTCCATCAGTTCTTGGAATGGCAGCAACAAAAATCAACTATGACCTTCTAAGCTATCTGCCAAAGAGCCTGGAAACCGTGGAAGGACAGGATATTTTGGTAGATGAGTATGGAATGGGCGCTTTTTCCATGGTTGTGGTGGAAGACATGGAACTGAAAGATGTACAAAAGCTGGAAGAAAAAATCAGCGAAATTCCACATGTAAAAGACGTACTCTGGTATGACGATGTGACAGATATTTCTCTGCCGGTAGACATGATACCAGAAGATTTGAGAACTGCTTTTTTTAATGGAGATGCAACTATGATGCTTGCACTCTTTGATGACACCACATCCTCAGACAATTCTATGGATGCAGTGACCCAGATGCGTAAAGTGGTAGGAAAACAGTGTTTCATCAGTGGTATGACAGGGATTGTAACGGATATTAAAAATATTTCCCTGAAGGAACTTCCTATTTACGTTGTGATTGCAACCATCTTGTCTTTCCTGGTACTGGAACTGACAGGAACCTCATTTTTAGTTCCCGTATTTTTCCTGATTAGTATCGGGGCAGCAATTTTATACAACCTGGGCAGCAATGTTTTTCTGGGGCAGATTTCGTATATTACCCAGGCACTGACAGCAGTGCTGCAACTGGGAGTTACCATGGATTATTCTATTTTTCTTTTAAACAGTTATGAGGAGAATAAAAGGAGATTTCCGGGAGAAAAGGAACGTGCCATGGGGCATGCCATTGCCAATACCTTTAAATCCGTTGTGGGAAGCTCAGTTACTACGGTAGCCGGATTTGTGGCTCTTTGCTTTATGACCTTTGCCCTTGGTAAAGATTTGGGAATCGTTATGGCAAAAGGTGTAGTTATTGGTGTTTTATGCTGCGTTACCCTGTTGCCTTCCCTGATTCTGATTTTTGATAAAGCCATTGAGAAAACCCAGCATAAGCCTTTAATCAGCAAGGTAGATAAACCATCTGCTTTTATTACAAAACACTATAGATTATGGATTCTTCTGTTTCTGGTGCTGCTTTTCCCGGCTGTTTACGGAAACAACCATACCAAAATTTATTATAACATTGCCCAGTCTTTGCCAGATACCCTTCCGGGAAACATTGCAAATGAGAAGCTGGCAGAAGATTTTGAGATGAGCAATATCCATATGGTTCTCATGGACAGCGATATGGATGCAAAAGCAAAGCGTAAAATGCTGGATGAAATTGACCAGGTAAAAGGTGTGAAATGGACCCTTGGCATGGATTCCTTATTTGGCCCCATGATTCCAGATTCCATGATTCCAGATGATGTGAAAAGTATGCTGAAAAGTGACAACTATGAATTGGCTTTTGTCTGCTCAGAATATGAGTCAGCTACACCGAAAGTCAATAAACAGATTGCGCAGATTGATAAAATTGTAAAGGAAGCAGATAAGGACGCTATGGTAATCGGAGAGGCACCTTTGATGAAAGACCTGGAGGACGTTACCGATGTAGATTTGAAAACCGTCAATGTAATTTCCATTCTTGCGATTTTTATCATTATCTTCTTTGTATTTAAATCCGCGTTGCTGCCGATTATTTTAGTAGCGGTTATTGAATTTGCCATTTTCATTAATATGGCGATTCCCTTCTACCAGGGCACCAGCCTTCCCTTTGTGGCAAGTATTGTCATTGGCACCATACAGCTTGGAGCAACCGTAGACTATGCGATTTTAATGACCAGCCGGTATCAGAAGGAGAGACTGAGAGGAAAAACAAAGATGGAAGCAATTTCCATTGCCCATAAAACCAGCATGCTGTCTATTGTAAGCAGTGGTTTGAGTTTCTTTGCAGCCACCTTTGGTGTTGCGCTGTACTCTCAGGTAGATATGATTGGTTCGATTTGTACCTTGCTTGCCAGAGGAGCAGTGATTAGCATGCTGGTTGTAATTCTTCTCCTTCCGGCCATGTTTATGATTTTTGATAAACTGATTATCAAGACAACCTTTGGAAAGAACCCGGAATTAAAAGCATTAAAAGAAAGGAGCAAACATCATGAACAGAAATAAAAAACTTGGAAAAAAATGGATGGCAGGTGTTGCTGTTGGAATGGCAGGTATGATGGGAACTATGCCAGTGTACGCCGCAGAGGGAAGCGCTCCTGTATCAAAAGAAGAAACCGTTTATGTCAATGCAGATGCAACAGGTAAGGAAAACCAGATTACAGTATCCGACTGGCTGAAAAATGCAGGGACAGAAGCAGTGGTAAAGGATCAGTCCGTACTGGAAGGAATCAAGAATGTAAAAGGGGAAGAAACCTTTGAACATGCAGATGACAATGTGACCTGGCAGACCGATGGCAAAGACATTTACTATCAGGGAACCAGTCAAAAAGAACTTCCTGTTTCTGTGAAATTCACCTATTTTCTGGACGGGGCAGAAATCCAGCCGGAAAATTTAAAAGGTAAAAGCGGAAAACTGAAAATAAAAATCGACTATGATAACAAAGCAAAACAGGAAGCAATAATTGACGGAAAAAAAGAAGAAATCTACAGTCCTTTTGTTATGGTTACAGGGCTGATTCTTCCGGAAGAAAATTTCTCCAATGTGGTGATTGATAATGGAAAAGTAATTTCAGATGGTGAGAGAAATATTGTTCTGGGAGTTGGAATGCCCGGATTAAAAGAAAGCCTGGGACTTGACCAGGAAGATGCTTCTTCTGCAGTAAAAGATATTACTTTGCCGGAAAGTCTGGAAATTACAGCAGATGTAACGGATTTTACCATGGATCCAACCTTTACCGTAGCGCTTTCAGACCTGTTAGAAGATTTGAATCTGGATGATACAGAAGATCTGGACTCTGTTATGAATGCGCTGGATGATTTAGAAGATGCAGCTCTGCAATTAGTAGATGGCTCTTCGGAACTTTCCAAAGGCGCAGACACCCTTGGTTCCAGCTATCAGGAGTTTGACACAGGAATTGCAACTTTAAAAAGCGGCATAGATGTATTGAAAAGCGGTGTTTCTGAACTTGCCGGAGGTATTAACAGCTACACAGAAGGCGCAGATACCTTAAACGCTGGAATTCAGCAGTATATGGGAAAAGACGGGGCCTTAAACGGCCAGGTTACAGAGTATGTCAATGGCGTGAATAAGGTAGTAAAAGGTGTGGAAGACTATACTACAGGCAGCATTGCCCTGGCAGACGGCATTACTTCTTACATAAAAGGTGAGGAACAGATTGCAAGCGGGACAGGACAGCTTACAGAACTGGAGAGTGGATTAACGGAAATCAAAGAAGCGATTACGGCTTTGAACCAGGCAGTAGATGGACAGGGAGATTCTTCACAGGATCTGTATGCCGCATCTCAGGCACTTGCCCAGGGAACTCAGAAATTAAATGATACCTTAGATGAGATGAGCAAGCTGATGAATCAGGTGGATGCCATGACAGAAGCTGGGAAAAACCTCACAGCTCAGGCGGGAAGTCTGGCACAGGAAGTACAGGCTCAAATTCTGGAACCTGTAAAAGCAATGATGAGTACGGGCACGCAGATGATGGAAGCGCTTCAAAATCTTACAGGACAATTAGAAAATATGAAGACTATGTGTCAAAATGCGGCACAGGAAGCAGCCCAGAATGTGACTGATCAGGTGAATAGCCAGGTTGCAGACAAAAATGCGCAGATAGAAAGCGTAAAAGGAAGCGCACAGGCAGCAAACAGCCAGGTAGACGCTGCTATTGCCCAGTTAAATACACAGATTGCCAAAGCAAATGCCCAGGGTGATACAGAAACAGCCAGCGCTCTCCAGGCAACCATTGCAACGCTTTCAGGAGCAAAAGTAGATACCGGAAGTTTAAACGCCCTGAGTCCTGTAGAAACGCCATCTGTGAATACAGAGATTCCAACACCTGATTTTAGCCAGCTTCAGTCTATGGTTTCCGGTATGCAGACCCAGTTTGCCTCCCTGGAGACAGCGGTAAATGCTTTTGGACCCAAGATCGAAGCCATGAATGAACAGTTAAATCAGCTTGCATCTCAATCCATACCAGAGAAACCAATGGAAACCCTGAAAGAGGCTGTTGCTAAATTAAATACAGGTATGCAAGGACTAAATAAAGCTATGGGAACACTTTCTTCCCAGGTGGGAACCTTAAACCAGGCAACCGACAGTCTTCCGGAAGCGGTTGCAGGAATCAAAGCCCTGACTTCTGGCATCCAGGAATTGTCACAGGCAAATCCGTCTCTGTTACAAGGCGTGGAGATGTTAAAAGCAAACACACCGACTCTTGTAGAAGGCGTTAATACTTTGTCCGGCGGAACAACACAGCTTAGCAGCGGGCTGACTGCCCTGGGAGGAGAACTCTCAAATGGTTCTGCAGCATTGTCAGCAAACAGCAATGCTTTACGACAGGGCGCGTCCTCACTTCTTGGGGGAACCGACCAGCTGGTATCCGGCGCTGGAACACTACAGTCTGCCAGCGGTGAAGTAAAAGCCGGTATCTCTGCATTGCAGGATGGAGCGCTTCAGCTCAAGGATGGAACCGTAGAATTTAACGAAGAAGGAATTAAAAAATTACAGGAAACAGCCGAAGACCTTCTGGGAACCATTTTGGACAGAGTAGATGCGCTCACCTCCGAAACCTGCAGCTATGATTCATATGCAGGAAAAGCAGATAACATGGAGGGCAATGTGAAATTTATTATTGAAACAGAAGGCATTCAGTAAGTAAAATCATACAAAAAAGACGTATTTCCTAAATGAAATCTTAGAATTTCAAAGGAATGCGTCTTTTTTTGCGTCATTTTATAACTTGCGTAAAAAAATATATACAAGAAGGGGGCGGTCATGTATAATCCTATTATAAAATATTAACAAAATAAGATGATTCGATTAAACAGGTGATGTATGAAGAACTGGTTGTTGTATGAGGAGAATCCTATGGTGAAATTATGTTATCAAAATAACGGCAGGAACACAGAGGAATTTTATTTTGATTTGCAATCTCAAAAAGTATATAAAATCTGTCTTTCGGCATATTATGCAAAGCAAAACACAAAAGGGATCCCATGGCTTTTCCTCTCAGGCGGAATCTTGGCAACACTTTTAGAGCAGGTATTGCAACGTGTATTATTACCTATAAGTGCCAGGATGCTATTGCTGTTTCTGGTAATTGGAGGCTTGGTTTTAGTCAATAAAAAAGTGAAACAATCATTTATAGAAAAGTATCAATACATAGAGGAGCACACCATTGGAATCTCTATGGAAAAAGAAGAGATATTAAAGCTCCACACTCTGGGGAAATGGAATCGAAGAGCATTGGGATTTATTGTTTTGATAGGTCTGTTAGTTTTTCTTATGGAGGTGTTTCTTACCATAAAAACCACACACCTTACAGGAGTATTTCTGGTTTTCTTAGGTGGAATTATTGGGATTATCTTTTTCCATTATGGAGAATTTATGGAGGCGGCAAAAGTAAAAAAATATCTACAGACCGATTAAGTTTCACCTGGTTTGGCGGTTTTACAGGCACACTAGCTGATTTTCTGGATGCGTTGACTTAGGGAGGGATATGTTATGGGGATTTTTGACAATTTCAGAAAGAAAAACAATGAGCTGAAAATAAAAGAAATTATAGCAAAAGATTATAAACAGAAGTATTTCCATGAATGTAAAGAGATATGGAAAAATTATGTGCCTAAAGAGGGACGGGCAGAAAATTTACAGGGAGAATTATTAAGAGAAATAGAAAAACTCCGTTATGAAGCGCAAGATAATGGAAACAGAAACTGGGATGAGGATTATTCTTATTTTTGCGATTTTATCAGCAAAAGTTTATGTGAACAATCTATATTTACAGAACCGGAAAAGAGAGAAATAACAGCAATCATGTCTTATATAAAAGAATGTGGAAGCTATGCTCAAAAATTCAATCGTGGAAAAAGTGTATTTTCTCCTGAGAAAATGGCTTATGTGGATGACAATTTATATGACATGATCGGTGATAAAATCGGGCAATTACATAAAGCATATGGGAGACCGATTCCATATGAAAAAAATGACAATATTAAACGGTAAAAATCGAAATTGGGAGGTATAGAAATGATTAGAGATTTCATGTACATAGAACTAAAAACTGGCTATTCGGATGATGGTCCAGCCTGGATAGGATATGTAAAAACTTCAAAAACCAAGAAAACCATTTACTTTAATGACCATGCTTTTCAGAAATATCATGGTGGTTATTCAAACTATGTAGATATTGAAAATGGTGATGAATATTGGATTTCCGGTTTAAAAAAGAAAGAGAGCAATCGTCATTGGGCCGGCAGAGGGAAAATTATGATTGACCGCAGAGTTGTTAATGAGTATCTTGCACTAATTGGAGAAAAAGAATTGCCATTGAATTTATTTGATATCGTTGATATTGAGGATTGCTTTCCGGTTGAGAGAGTAAAGAAATTATTAAATGAAAAAGAATAAAATTCCGGCTTAGAGGTATTAAAAACATAGAGGTGGCATTTATGCGATACATAAAACTTATATTAGGTGTCTTAACAGGTGTGTTCTTTTTAGGGGTTCTCAATGGCTGTAAGGGCTATTCATGTGATTTTCATTCCAGTGAAGAGGCGCAAAAATATGTGCTTGCCAAATTAAAAGATAAGTACAGGGAAAAATTTGTGATTACAGAGGTAATGACCTACAAAGAGGAAAAAATCGGCCTGAACTGGATGATTGCAGAAGTATCCAGTGAAGAGGATTCTTCTAAAACAGCCAGGGTATATGCCCGCAATACCGGATATTTCAAAGATGATTATCATGTTTATTATTATCTAGAGGAGATAAAAAAACTGGTGGAACCGTTATGCAAAGAGAAAGATTATATTCAAAAATATGAGACGAAAATTGAGGGACATACTACCACAACAGAATGGACAGGAAAGGAAACGCTAAAAAAATATCTAGATAAAGCGGAATATACTGCGATATTAAGGATTTATCTTCAAGAGAATCAGACAGACCGGCAGTATGCAGAGGAAATCCTGGACTGTTTAAAAACATTAGCTAAAACAGACTACAATATACGGTTAATCGTGAAAACGGAAGAAACCAAGCTGAGCATCTTTGATGAAGAGCTGGGAGCAAAAAATAAGGATATATCAAAATATTCTATGGAGTGGCTATTGGAAGAGATTCCACATACAAGAGATACAAGCATGAGTACAAGAAAATACAAAGAATGGAAAAAACAAAATCAGAAATAACATTTCTAAAAAGCCAATTTAACAGGGAGGAAGAAACATGTTAAAAGAACAAGATGTCAAACAGTATCTTAATGAGAAAAATATTGCATTTCAGGAGAATGCATCCATTATTGGTGTTTTATTTCCAAATAAAGTTACATACGCTTTCGGACCAGTTGCAGCTGCTCTTTCTATGCAGTATTTTGCAATGAATTTTAATGACAGTGGTATTGCTATGATTGGTTTAAATAACACGACCGGTAAATTGGAAGAGGAAGCAATTCTTTTTGTTCCCATGGCAGAAATCACAGATGTTAAATTTAACCAAAAGCTCCTGGCATATGAATTAGAAATTATGACAGCAAAGGGAATCTTAGCTTTTAAAGTGAATAAAACAATGATTGGCGCTTCCTGGCATAAAAACAATCTGGTGAAAATTTTAGAAAAAACCAGAGGGTTATCGTAATGCGATATAAAGAGCTTAAATTAGGTATTGTGACCGGCATTCTTTGTCTGGGATTACTCAATGGCTGTAAGGGCTATTCCTGTGATTTTCATTCCAGCGAAGAAGCGCAAAAATATGTGCTTGCCAAGCTAAAAGACAAATACAAGGAAAAATTTATAATCTCAGAAGTAATGGAGTATAAAGAAGAAAAGATTGGATTGAACTGGATTGCAGTAAAGGTTTCCAATAAAGAAAATCCTTCTCAAATAGTTACAGTGTATGCGCGAAACACTGGAATGTTTGAGGATAACTATCATGTTTATTATTACTGTGATGAGATAGAAAAACTTGTAAAACCTTTCTGTGAAGAAAAAAATTATATTCAAAAATATGAGACGGAAATTGAAGGACATCCGACTTCTACAGCGTGGATAGGAAAAGAAAATATAGAAGAATATTTGGATAAAGCGGAATATACCGCCATCTTACAAATTTATCTTCAAGAAGGAAAAACAGATAGACAGTATGCAGAAGAAATCTTCGATTTCATGAAAGGAATTATGGAGAGCAATTTGCATTTTAAGCTTTTAGTATACACAAAGGATGAAAACCCTATTTTTCAGTCTTCGCCAGAGCAGCACAGACAGTCCGATGTAGAATTTATTTTGGAAGAAATGGATAGCATCAGAAGCCTGCAAGAAACAATGGAGCATTACGATGAATGGAAAAAACAAAAGCAGCAGAATAAAACAAATCCTGAATGAAAAGGAGTGACAATAAGATGGGAATCTTCGACAGATTAAAAAGAGGAAAACAGACATCAAAGGAAGAATACAGCGGAATCGTAAGCAATGCCAGGAAAAACAGTATGACAGCGGTTGAGTATGGAAAAAGCTTTCAAAAGAATTTTGATTTTTCTGCGAAGAGTATAGGTGAGCTGGAAGAAATTCTGGATTATTATGCAGAGGATTTGCTAGAAAGCAGACCAACAGAAAATCAAATTTGGAGCATGTCTCTTATTTTTGGCTCTTATCTGGGGGAAGTCATGTTAAAAAACGGACTTTCTAAAAGAGGGTACTGTTGGGGAATACAGGATACAGGAACGATTCCTTTGCTAATGGCTGGCAATGAAAAATATATTACTCCTGTAGATAAGGTTTACAAGAGACTGGTAAATGGAGCAGAAGATAACGTGATTTCGTTTTATCAGATGGCGATGGAAGAAGGATAATTATCGTGAAGACAAATATAGTTAAGATGACGGAATGGAAAAACCTATATCCCATTAAAAAGATAATATTATTATCCGTATGGCTATTTGGGGTTTTAATATTGTATGCCAGTTTCGCAGCCCTTATCAAAGACCATGATTTCAGAACAATATTCATCATTATCCTAGACAGCGTAGGACTTGTTAAATCATTCATACCGATTAAAAAATATATTTTGACAAGCTATCATTGTATGCCGGTTTTGAATCAAATTTTCACGAAAAAAGAACTGGAAAAATTGCTTGAAAACGAAGTGTTTCAGAAAATGACAGGAAGTACAGAAAATCCTTTAAACAGACCGGAATTGTTGGAGAGTGAAAACTGGTTTTGCATTCATGGGAAATTTATTTCAAAGAACATGGCAGTGATAGGAAAGGCATGGGTGGCTGCAAGTCTCAATAACAGAGATATTACGCCTGTAAAAATATTTTATATGACAGGAGAATTTCTCAAGGTCAAGACAGGACATTCGTGGAATGTTTCTACTATACAAGCCTTTAATTATCTATTATGGAATGAGTATAAGATAATACCTGCTAAAGTATTTTCAAAAGATTATGAACAAATTAGCACAATTTTAAAGAGTACATTTAGGAAAATGAAAGAGGAAAAGAACTTGTGCGAAAAAGAAATGATACGATATTTGCTTGAATCCGGTACAGAGGTGAAAGCATTATTTTGGAATGAGATACCTGGTTTTAAGATGCCAAACAAGTATTGTAGTAGGATGGAGAAGAAGTAATGAAAAAAACAACCATAGCAGAGTGGAGACGTTTTACTCCTATTAAAAAATTATTGCTTTTAGGTGGATATGGATTTCTGGCTCTAGCGGCAGTTATGTATATGTTGGAGTTTTTGACAGGAATGCTTGATATGGAAATAAAAGGTTGGGCGGCTTTCGTTTCCAGTATGTTTTGTGGAGTTATCTGCTTTTTTTCCTGGAAGCCGATGTGGAAATATTTAAAAATAAAGCATATTAGTATGCCAATTATTACGGATTTGCTTAACAGCCAGGAAATTGATACATTCTTTCAAGGGGAAGTATTTACACCCATTCATGAATTAAATGGCAGGGATATCAAGTATTGTCACTTTAAGGAAAGTCAGAATTGGTTTCAGCTTGGGAAATATTATTTATCAAAGCAATTATTGTTCTCTGTGTCATTAAATACATCGTATGGTTTAACCGGACGTGGAAGGACAGCACTTAAAGTGTTAGGGGTCAATGGAAAAGAAGTTGAACTGGATGCAGGAATTGTAATTAGGAAGGAAGAAATTAGTGAAATTCTGAAATATATGTTGGAGGAAGGTCACATTCAAGGTAAATCCATGGATTTTAAAACACAATTACAGGAGACATTTGAAGAAGAAAAAAAGAAGTATTCTGATACAAAAACCTTTGTGAAAAGCCTTGCCAAAGATGCACAGGAATTTAAAAACATGGTAGTGAGAAAATTTCCCCTAAATGAGAAGAAACGATATTATTATGAACATATGGGAGATATGAAATTGCTGAAAACCTGGAAAATTGCGGCTGCAAAGAAAAACGGATTTATCAGGTTTTATGATCAGGTAGTAGAATTTGAGGTTCATAATGAAAGAATAAAAACAATCTGGGTAAAAGAGCAGGGGAAGACACGAAAGATTCCGGTGGAAATATATCCATTCCTATACATGACAGAATCAATTCCCCAGGAATATGGATTTTTAGATGGAAGCGGGAAGGAAATAACATGATGAGAATGATTATCAGGGAGAAATTTCTTTGCCGGATGTAAATGTTCACTGCAATTTCAGATACGATCGCAAAATTATACGGTTTTGTGTAAGTATTGTCACAAGATATATCAGGTAAAAGAAAGAGAAAATAATTTTAAAATTTAGAACGGATTTAAGATGTAGAGGGAAATAAGTGGATAACATAGGTATTAAAATAAAAAGTAATGATAAAATAGCTAAATGCATTGGTATTATAAGAAAATATACAAACATATCAATAGGAGAAATGAAAGCGAAAATAATAAATAATGAATATGTAATGGTCTGTGGATACACGGATGAAGCTGGAATAAAAAGTATAGTAGAAGCTTATAAAGAAGTTACAAGCTTAGGAGTTGATGCAGTAATATATGAGCATGATAGAGTTACTACAGTAGATTTTCTGGTAAATTTAATGGATATGTATGGTGATATTGGAATGAGGCTATCGCAATCCCACTGGCTTTAGACGGTGGGTTAAGGTAGCCAAAAGTGAAAGAAAGGGCATTGAGAAAACGGGTATGGTAATCATTATTCATATACTAACGGTATTGTTAGCAGTTGCAACATTTTTTATTATTAAGAACAAACGCTATAAAGTTGTACCGCTTGTTAGTTGGGTTATTTTTATTTTTTTATAGGCTGTGGAACTATTTCGGCAGTATCTTTACTTGTTCCATACGGGGAGATATTTGTACTACCTTTAGGAGGTATTGTCTTTGGTTTGGTATTCATCTTAGCTGCGTTTAACGATTTCTATTCTTTAATAAGATGTAAAGAGAAGATAGATGGCATATATCGTGGTTATAACACCTATTACGGAGGAAATGGAGTTTCTACACAATCGCCGGTTTTTCAATATACTTATAACGGAGCATTGTATCAAGAACAGACAACACAAAATATCTCATATAAGCTTTTAACGCAAAATATGAGGAATGGAGAAACTTATAGTATCTATATTGACCCAAAACATCCAGCAGTATTCATTCTTCAAAAAAAGATTAAAGTGAGTTCTATCATTGCAGTTATATTTGGAATTATGTTTTTTTTGGCAGGAATTACTACATTGTGTGCAATTTTTCCTGTATTTTGGAGTGTGATAAAATGATTAAAAGAATTTGGACATAATGGATTATTTGTTTCGACTGCAAAAGTAAAATGTGTTCCATAAATCTTTTTACAAAATGCTTGAAGAGGAGTTTTTAAGCAATCTATTGCCTGGGAGCGTGAAATAATTCAAAGACGGAAGGAAATTTTACTATGGGGCTGTTTGACAAATCCTTTAAGAGAAATGTGCCTGTGAAAGAAAAAATATTTGAAGATTATTTTACAGAAGTACAAGCAGATATGGTTTCTATTTGTTTGGAATATGTAGAAAATAAAGCTGATAAAATTTACATTTATGCATCATTTGAAGCTAATGTTATGACACCTGATTATTTCTATGACATCGGTGGAATTGTATTAAACAAACATGAGCTAAATGATGCAAAGAACGGGTTTGTTTATGATGTATCGTTTGACCGACAAAAAGCGTGTTTACATATTTTAATGGAAGATATCAAAAAAATGGTAAACCTGTGCAAAGAATATAACAGACCAATGCCAACAGAAATAAAAATGGTTTATGAGGTAAATACAAAGGAGCTTCACGCGGATTATAAGTATGAATCCGTTTATAGTAATCATAAAACAAAAACAGCATACCATGTTGTGAAGGAGTGGCTGGAGGAAGTAAAAAATCAGAAGAGTGAAAAAGATATGGAACATGGATAAATTTTTAAGTGATGCCATTATGGGATAAGGGAGAAGAAATAGATGTCTGTTTTTAACGATTTTCAGAGGAGAACTGCTGAATTTGACAGTGAAAATAAAAGTTGTTTCTTTCCAGGTTCATATATATAATGAAAGAAGAATCAAAGAAATGGATCATGCCATTATTCGGTGACGGAGCCCATATCCTATACGTGAATGGTGAATATAGAAACCTGGAGCATCCTGTAGGAAGCCTGATGCATGACTTTAACTGCAAAGACGCAAAAGATATGGTGAACCCATTACTGGCAGAAGAAGTCAGATACTTAAAGGAAACAGAAGGAGGTCGAAGCCAGATGAGCAGAATTTTGGAAGAGATGAGAAATGAAGTGGCAGAAAAAGCAAAAGCAGAAGGAAATCACGAAAAAGCAGTGAGTACTTCGCTAAAGCTGCTGGTAAGAGGACGTGATTCCATGGAAGAAATCGCAGAGATAACAGGTTTGTCTTTGGAAGAGGTTCGGAAGCTGGCAGATAATCAAAAAGGTTAAGATTCATGCTTTCCCCGGATATGTGTAAAAACATAGCCGGGGAATTTTTCATATTTTATATCATTAAGCGTTCTAAACGAGAACCCAGACGGCTTAGTATTTCATTTGTGATGGTGTCTGTTTGTTCTGCTATATCGTAAGCGGTTATTTCTGCATTGCCGGATTTTCCAATGAGGATAGCAATATCTCCTTCGCTTACTTTGGGAATATTAGTTATGTCAATCATCATCTGATCCATGCATATGCGTCCTATAATGGGGGCTGGTTGTCCTTTGATAATCACATTGCCTTTTCCACAGGATAAATCACGGGGAATACCGTCTGCGTAACCAATAGGAAGTACTGCGATTTTTCGGTTTTCCGCTGCAGTATAGGACAAACCATAGCCAAGGCTTTCTCCTTTATATAAATCTTTGACTGCCGCAATTCGGGCTTTTACAGACAGAACTGGTAAAAGTGGAAGTTTACATTGCTGCATATCTTTTCGATTACTTAAAACACCATAAAGCGCAATGCCAACTCTGGCATAATTACCGGACAGTTCCGGATAATGAATAAGCCCATAACTTGCAAGAAGATGTATGTCAGGACAGAAATAGCCCATTTTCTTTAAGTCCGAAAGAACCTGATAAAACGCTTTGCCCTGAGATTCTGTGTAGGCTTTGTCTTTTGGACTTACACTATCAGAAACACAAAGATGTGTAAACGCTCCCTCAATGTTCAGATTTTTCATCTGAAATATGCGGGCGATTGTTTTTACATGCTCTGCGCGTTCTCCCAGGCGGTGCATGCCAGTATCAATTTTGATATGAACCCGAAGGGGCTTTCCATATTTGTTTAGAAGTTTTGCGTAGCGGTAATTGACAACTGTTTGAATGAAATTGTATTTTCTTAAAAGCGGAAAAGCATCCGGGTGCGTATATCCTAAAATAAGGATTTCTCCACATATCCCCCCTTTTCTTAGTTCAATTCCTTCTGATATGGAAGCTACGCAAAAACGGTCAATGCCCATTTGATTTAGAGCTTTTGATATACAAACAGCTCCGTGCCCATAAGCATTGGCTTTTACTGCAGGCATCAGCTTACAGCCAGCCGGCAATAAATTTTCTAATACCTCTATGTTGTGATAAAGATTCTTCTTATCCAGCTCAATCCATGCCCGCCCTTTAGGCGAATAGGCTGGTTTATGGGAAATTCTCCATTTACTGATGATATCAGCAAATAGGCAGGACAAAAAGCAAACTGCCATATAATGAATCAGACTATTGTCTGTTAAAATGGCCTGACAATGGGTTAGTTTGGCAATACCCCGTACCAGAATAATCATCAAAGGATGGAGCAAATATATCCAGGTTGAAATACTTCTCAGTATCGGCGCAGGCTGCTTTTCCACGGACAAAATAACAGCAAAAAGGAAGTACATACAGGGCAGTAATGAAAAATACATACTATCATGCCTCTGAATATCGAAAGTATGAAGAAGCATTCCCTCATAAGTCATACACAGAAATGAAATAAAAAATCCGCATATATGAAATAGCCTTTTTCTGTTCAGGATTCTATGACGAAACCATGCCCCCATAATCAGAAAAACAGGAACATAGAACAGTCCGTTTCTGGTATAAGAAAAGACCTGGAACAGTACATGATACATATGCTTTGCGGCAGGAAACATTTCAGTAAAGCCATAATAACTGTCGCCAAACAATCCAACCCCATATAGGAGCAGACAAATACAGGTAAGGACTTTAAAATTTATTTTCTTTCCCAATATCCAGAGAAGTAATACTCCTGTTACAGAAGCGGGAAGATACCAAAGATGATAAAAAGTTCCGTCAAAAATCAGCATACCAAGAATGTCAATGGCGCTTTTTTTATCAAATTGTCCTGCATAAAGATTTACAGGAAGATATAGAAAAATCGCGATTGCGTACAGAATCAGCGTTTTTCGTATAAAATGAACCAAAGGGCGGTAATCCATTGATTTTCCAAATAGGTACTGTGGAAGAAGAAAATATCCTGTTACCATTAAGAAAAAAGGAACAGCCATCCTTGCCATAATCCGTGTAAAGATAAAATCAACCTCAGCATGGAAAGAAGTAAGAGGAGAGGTATGTATGGCAACAACCAGTAATGCTGCCACAACCTTAAAATAATCTAAGTTTCCAAGAGGCTTTGTTTTTGTCATGCGTTGTCTCCATTCTGTGATGCTTCCGATAAGGCTCTGCTAATCGCTATGGAAATAATTTGCTCAAAAGAAATATGAGCAGCTTTTAACATGTTTGGGAAGCGGCTATGTGTTGTGAAACCAGGAATGGTATTGACTTCGTTAAATACAATTCTGCCGGAATCATCCAGAAACATATCGACTCTTGCAAATCCAGAGCAGCCTAATGTCTGATAAATTTTCTTAGCGGTCTTTTTTACTTCTGTCGCTTTTTCAGGGGAGATTCTTGCCGGAACATGGATAGAAGAAGTTTTTAAAGTATACTTTTCTGTAAAATTAAAAAATCCTTTTTCAAGTTGGATTTCGTCCACTTCACCCAGGATGAAATCCTTATCTTCTAAAATAGCACAGCCTACTTCAAAACCGGAAATACCTTCTTCCACAATTACTTTATTGTCATAAGAAAAAGCAAGCTTTAATGAAGCGGGTAACTGAGTTTGCTCCGTTATTTTGGTTATCCCGTATGAAGAACCAGCTCCAATCGGTTTGACAAATAAAGGATAGCCGATTTGCTCTGCCTGCATGAACACAAGTTTTAAGTCCATACCTTTATGTATGACAAAGGATTTGGGAACACAAATGCCCGCTGACTGGACTAATTTATGAGCCCTGTCCTTGTCCATGCATAATGCAGAAGAAAGAACGCCGCATCCCACAACAGGTATTCCTGCAAGCTCAAACAATCCCTGTATGGTACCGTCCTCCCCATTCTTTCCATGTAATATTGGAAAAACAGCGTCAATAGGAAGTTCCTCTAGTTTCCTGTTTTTTATCGTGAAAATGCCATGTACTGTCCTGTTCGGTGATACAACAACCGGAGTACAGTCTTTTTCGTTGCACCATTCATCAGCAGATATCTTTTCCAGTTCTCCCTCATATTGAAACCAGTCTCCTGCATTTGAGATTCCGATTAAAACAGGTATATATTTTTCCCTGTTAAGATGTGTAATGACAGAATAAGCCGATTGAAGTGATACACTATATTCAGGAGAACAGCCGCCAAAAAGAATGGCAATCCGTTTTTTTGATTCCGGACAGTGGCTGGTTCCCTCTGGCATTTGTTTTGAAGTTCTCTGTGTTTCTTTTGCAAAATGATTCAAGTTTCATTCCTCCTTGTAGTAAAGTAACAGAAAAAGCTCCTGTTCAGTATTCAGTCTACCGGAAAGGTGGTTTTTATACTTTAAGATTAAATGATTGAAAGATTAAGAAAAGGTTAAGGAAATATTGAGGATTTGCTATGATTCAATATTACAGCATTAGATTTTGTGCTATTTCGATAAAAAATAATCAGAAATTTAATCAATTCAAGACAAAATAATGGTAGTTGCGTTGATTTTTATTGTGAGTATAAAAGCAAAATGGTATAATGTGGTTAATTAGGTAATTGCGAAACCCGCGATGTTCGTTCACCATCTTGAACGAAAAAGAGGTAGAATTAATGTTATATGAGTGATACAAAATATTAAATAGTAAGGCAGGGGAGATTGGATGAAAAAGAAAGGATTTAATATTACAAAAATAAATAAAAATCTCAAAACAACAGATTCGATTTTGGCTTTTTCCAATGTTGCAGCCTATGTCATAGGTGGCAAAATTAAGTTTCTAATCCTGATTTCCATACTCTTAGTTACTTATGCCATATATATCAGATTTTATCCGTATATCTATATAGAAACAAGGACAAAAAAAGAAAAAGGAACTGCTTTCCAAATGCCGCTTGCAGGTGCATTGATAGCAATTTTTTCCTGTCTGATTGCTTCAAAAAACATTAACTGTGATTTTGTAAACATCATAAAAATAGCGTTTTGTCTGACAGCAATCTTAGCGGTTCCATATATTATAAAGTCACTAAGGACAGAGTGTCCTCAAAGATTGGGGCGTAAAGCTTCTGTTATTTTGGCGGTATTGGCTATTTCCTTCTCTATTGTACTTCCGTTGAATATTGTACTGACCTTTGACAAACCTGTTCATGAAACTGTAACTATTACAGATAAAGATATAAACACAGGTGATAATGCAAATAGTTATTTTTTATATGGAAATTGGAAAGGAGAAGAAGCAGAATTCAGTGTTTCTAGAAGTACATATAAAGAAACATCGGTTGGAGATGTAAAAAAAATATGTATAAGAAAAAGTGTTTTAGGACTAAAATATTATACGATACATAAATAGCTATGCAGGTTCCTTAAGCCTAAAAGGAACTATTCTGAAATATAAAGAAGAATATTCAAAAGTCAGGAGAAAAATGAAAGAGAGAATGGAGAATAAAAAATGGGAGGACATATGCAGAAGAAGATAATCATTTGTGTGGCAGTTGTGGTGCTGTTGCTACTGGGAGTGTTTACTGCTTATTTCTATTATGACAGCAAATATGTAAGGTTTCAGGATAAGATAATGAAAGCACAGGTATTAGAGGCATTAGATTCACAAAAAGATAAAGTGCTAAAAACAGAGGCAGAAGAGATTGGATTTTTAGAGACTTTTCAGATGCGGGAGACTTTAACTTTTGAAGATTTATTGGCTCTTCCGAATTTAAAGTTTGTTGCAGTGTTTGGCGATGGAGTTGAAAAAGAATCAGAGGAATATGAGAGATATCAGAATATGATAAAAGATACGTTTCCTCAACTGAAAAATTTAAGAAAAGTATTTTTTCATGATAATCGGGCTACTTATAATCTGGATGCATTTTCAGATTGCAGACAAATCGAAGAGTTATGGATACAGGAAAATCATGTAAAGGATATCAAGGGAATTGAAGGAATGGAAAATCTTCGTATTTTAGTTTTGCGGGAAAATCCTTTAACAGATATTTCGCCACTGGAAAAGCTGGAAAAATTAGAAGTCGTAGATTTTACAGGGGTGTCTGTAAAAAATATAGAATCTTTATTGAAAATTCCATCTTTGAAACTGGTATATTATACTGCGAAAAATGAGGAGCAGAAGGAAATTCTAAGGTGCTTATCAGAAAAAGGGGTTGAGGTGATACAGAATAATGAAGAACGTTATGTGAATATTTTTGATGAAATGGAAAAATTAGGGATAGAGTACGTGGATTATAGAAAATTGCAGTAAAAGAAAAAGAGAGACTCATATACAGGAAAGGAAAAGCATATGGAAGATCAAAGAAAGAATGAATTAGCAGTTATAATAGCGGCAACAGTTGCATTTGGGGGTTTTGGCAGATTATTAGTACGAATCCCTTATATGGTATTTGGGGATTTTTCAAGTGGCTTTTTTATATCAATAGCGTTATGGTGGGTTTACAATTCTGTTTTATTTTATGTTGCAGGGCAGATGTGTGTGGCTGAGGGAAATAAGAAATGCATAACAAAACGTATAATTTTCGGATTTCTTGCAACGTTAATTAAAGCCGTAATTGATACTTGTATTGATTTGACGGTAGCCCGTCAGCCTAATATGCTGATACTTGTAGCGGTTATGGAAATTTCTATGATACTTTATATCATAGGGTTAGATTATTTTTTATTTGTAAAAGTGGGAAAAAGAACGATACAAAAAGAAAAAAAGGGAATAACTGTGTTAGTGTCCGTATTCTGTTCTTTATTAGTTCTTTATGCAGGAACTTTATTCTATTACATGAAACAAGTAAATTATGTTGTTGAAAGATATGGAACTTCTTCCATGGTACAAGAAGTTGGTTTGGATAATGCAATCTGGAAGTTTACAACTACACTGGGACAGCGTTCCACAACAGTTGGTATGATTGTGTATGTTGGCTGTTTTATAATAATCTGGTGGATATTGGAGAAAATTAGTGTTGAAGAATAAATTACGGGATGAAAAGGAGTAAATAAATATGCTGTTAGTTATTATGGTTTTAGGTGTGTTACTGATTCCGAAGATTCCTGAGAAGTGGTTTCGTTTCCTGTTTCTGGCTTGTATTGTTATGAATGCGATTTATAGAATGGAACTTTTTCCATCTGAGTTGGGAAAGGGAATGCACCTATTTTGTAAAGTTCTGGAACTCATTCTTTTAATAGCAGCATTTCAGGTTTTTGATAAACGTCCGCTTTCTTTTGGGATAGGTGTGCTTTCGCTTCTTTTCTTTGGAATTTACATGATTCCAGTTAGTGTGATCTTAAAAAATGGAGGAATGAGTGCTATATATTCTGCTTACGGAACCAGTGGAAAGGGAGTTGCAGAAGGGATAAGACTGATAGAGAGCGTGAAAACTTTATGCTTGTCTCTGGTGTATCTTTCTCTGGATGTGAGAATTTTTTTGAGAATAAAGAGAAAGGACATGAAAGAATGAGAAAAAAAACATAAAGTTTGAAGATGAATACATAGAATCCAATACGCTGGATGTATTAAATATAAAGTCTGGCAGAGTTTTAAAATCCCAAGCAAAGGAACTGCGGTATTTTGAGATTTTTGAGAATAATTTGAAACATATCAGGACATTGGAGGACCTGGAAAAGTTTCCAAAATTAGAAGTTATCGTTAATCATGGGATAAGAGATTATGAAACAGAAGAAGGAGAAGAACAGTTTGAAGAGTCTTTCAAACCGACACAACAAGAATATGAAAGATATCAGAAAATGTTGAAAAAAACTTTGCAGAAGCTGAAAAATCTGAAGGAGGTTTCCTTTGGTTCCCGTACTATTTTTTATGATTTGGATGCCTTTGCAGAATGTACCCAAATCGAAAAGGGAGTAACTGTTTTAGAGGAGCAAGAAGGAGGAGAAGGATTCGTAGAGACATTGGAAGAGCTTGGAATAGAACGGTTGGGGTATGAAGCTATCAAAGATATGAACAAAGAGGCAGAAAGGATGAAAGAGAAGCATGAATAAGCAGAAGAGACTTGGAATTGTTGCAGCAGCAACCGTAGTTTTTGGAATATTTTCAAAGTGGCTGGTGGGTGTGCCCTATATGGCATGGGGATATTTTGATAAAATATTTGTCGCATCTTTTTTACTATGGTGCTTTTATGCAGCAGCTTTATATATTGCTGCCAAACTGGAAACAGACAAGAAATTAAACTTTTTGAAGATTGCGGTTCAGGCGTTGGTATTTGGCATTCTTGCAGCATTTGTAAAAATGGGCATTGATGCCGGAATTGAGCAGTGTGCGAAAAAAATGAATAATATGCTTTATGTAACTATGTTAATGGAATGCGGAATCATAGTATTTGGAAGCCTTATGATGCTGTTTTTATATGTTTATGTAGGAAAAAATCATGGGATAAGAGGGCGTGGATTTAACAAGCTTACAGGGATTCTTATTGGAATTGTCGCGTTGTATGCAGGGGTGATGGGATATTATTTATATCAGGTAAAGCATTGGATTTCTAAGTTCTCTCATATAGAAATGGTACAAGATATAGGAATTGCTCAGGGTGTCAATAATTTATCAACAAAATATGCGATAGAATCCAATCTGATTGGAATGATAGTGTATGTTACCTTTTTTATTACTTTTTGGAGTTTGCTGCAATTTGCAAATCAAAAAGAATAGAATCTTCTAAATAGTGAAGAAAAGGCAAAAGTCCACTTGACTTTTAATTCCTACAGATGTAATATTTATATAAATCAACCAAATCATAAAAAACATATTTTTTTGGTTTGAAATCTTACAAATGTAATAAAATGGAGAGGATGATAAAGTGAAGAAAACAGGACTTTGGAAAACAGGATTTGTCATGATGGGAATGCTATTGGCAATTCATATGGCGGGGTGTAGTCTTTCGGATAATCAGAAAACGCAGCAGAAGAGGGAAAATGCAGATAAAAGAACCATGAAACGGAGTGAATCAGAAGAGAAGGCGGTGGAAGAAATCCTGGAGATTTGTGGCCGAACTTATAGGGAGGTTGAAAAAAAAGATAGCAGGAATGATTTGGAAATGATTCGCAGCCTTGTGACAAATCTTGGCAAAAAGGGTTATACAGCGGTTGATAAGGAAAATCAAATTAACATGACAGAATATGAGAAAGTGATAGAGTTTTGTGAAAAGATAGAAACAAAGCAAAACGGACGCCTGACTATCGTAGAAGTTGCCAGAGATGAAAGCTGTATCATTCGGAATATGGAGACACGGGGCGGAAATGTAAACATGATTAGAAGCTATTATATTTATGAAAATGGCAAATGGAAACAATCCTCAGAGGATATATACAGGGCAGAATCATGGAAATATACAGAGGATGGATACCTGATGTTTTCAGGAATTTTAGATTTTGAAGGGTCTTATGACGTTACAAGAGATACGATTATGGAATATACTGCATATCGGGTACTGCCATTGGATGAAACGTGCCGGGAATGGAATCGTAAATACATCCTTCCAATCGGATATGAGCTGAATAACATGTTCCTTACAGACTGGAGTGAGGAGGATTTTGGAGCTTTAGACTTTTATGATGCCTTTGATTTGTTTTACCGGGAAAATCATATGGAAAATGGAGAGTTTACTGCTGGAAATGCAATGGGAACAAGTGCAGTTTATTTAATTTCAAAAGAAAAATTTGAATCGGTTATTATGTCCAGATTTCAGATAGGCAGTGAAGTTCTGCAGTCAAAAACAGTTTATCATCCAGAGGAGAAAGTATATGAATACAAACCAAGAGGCGTGGAAGAAGCAGAGTATCCGGAATATCCATATCCAGAAGTGGTTGGATATGTGAAAAATAATGATGGAACGGTAACTTTGAAGGTACAGGCTGTCTTTCCTTATAAGGGATTATCAAAACTGTATACTCATGAGGTAACAGTACGTAATATGGAAGATGGGAGCATTCAATATGTGGCAAACCGTGTTACGGAACCGCCTAATGAAGCGGAGGCAAGCTGGCACGTACCACGGTTAACAAGAACAGAATGGGAAAAACTGTATGGAGGTGATGAGTAATAAAAAAATATAAGGTTCTTATGATGGTACTTGCAGCATGGTTTTTGCTGTGTGCCGGTGAGGAAAGAAAAGATGCGAAACAGGAAGCTGGGGAACAGTGGGAGAAAGGGTATGATTTGCCGTTAAAAGAAGCGGAGCAGGCAGAAGCGGCTACAGAATGTGAAGAGATTATGGAGCAGATTCAAAATCTCTATAAGCTGGCAGACAAGGGAGAGACTTCCAATGTTGTTCTGCAGGATGAAACGATACTGGAAATGCAAAAGGCTGTAACAGAAACAGGTTATCCGGTTTCTGCAACAGTAGCTTATGCTGATATGGAAAATTATGAAAAGGCAGATCAATTTCTTGCAGATTGTAAAAAGGGGAAAAGCAGTTTTGTGGTTATTTATGAGGTTCGTCAGGACGGTGGTATCAACAGAATGAAGTTTACCTATGATGGAATTGACATGTATGTAATCAGTACCAGTGGTATTTGGATGAAAAATGATATACCGGGGATTGCTTACACGTCATATACCCGAATCAAAGAATGGGAATACACAGAAAATGGGTGGTTTTGTTATAAGCTGTGCGTACCGGAACCGCCAGAAGTTACGGAAATCAAGAATGGAAGCCAGGCTCTTAGAATAAAACCAAGGACAGAAGCGCAAAGAGAGATGTCCAAATTATGTGTTCAGGGAATCGGGTATCAGGGAAATAATCTGTTATGTTCTAATTGGAACTTAGACCATTTGGATGTCTTAGATTATAACGGGTTGTATGAATACTTGTATCGAATGAAATACGGGAAACAGTTTCCAGGGGAAAAATATACAGAGGGGATTCCAAAAGATGAGTTCGAAAGTTTGATGATGGAGTATCTTCCAATATCAGAAGAAGAACTGCAGAAATATGCAGAATTTGATAAAGAAACAAATCTGTATGCATGGATGCCATTAGGATGTAGTAATTATGTCCCTGGCTTTTTCGGAACTTCCATGCCAGAGGTGGTTGCTATAAAAGAAAATCCGGATGATACGATTACCTTAACGGTAAATGCAGTATGTGATATGGTTTTATGCGATGATTCTCTTATCACCCATGAATTAACCGTGAAGTTCAAAGAAGATGGAAGTTTTCAATATTTAGGGAATCAGATATGTAAAGAGGACGAGAATCATATTCCACAATACCAGTATCGTGTAAATGGAGCGGGATGAGCCTTTTCAGACTTTTCCCGCTGTTTTTTATTTCCATATGTTTAAGTCAGATAACAGGGACAACGTTATCTCTGCTGCTGCACTTCCATCTGCGTAATCTGCTGCATGAATATTCGTGGCGAAAAAGTAAGTATTTTCTGTACTTTCTACAAAACCGATAAACCAGCCATTGATATCCTGTCCGTTTACACGTCCGGTTCCGGTTTTTCCATAGAGATTTCCAAAAGAAGAGGAGGAGATATGGATAGCATCTTTTACTGCCTTCACATTTTCCGGTGCAAATCCAAGGCTCTGATTTTGTAATCGGATTAGAAGTTCTACCTGTTCTATGGGGGAAATTTTCAGGGAGGATTCCATCCAGTAGGAAGAAAAATCGCCCCTTAAATCTTCATTTCCGTATCCCATTTTTTGAAGATATTCTTGGACAAAAGAAACACCAAGCTGTTCATCAATGGCTTGAAAATACCAGTTGACGGAAGCATTCATGGCTGTGGGCAACGTTTGATCTGCGTTCCATGCTTCAAAAGGATAGTTGTTTCCATTCCATGGAATCAGGGAATCTTCTGGTGAAATAATCTGTTTTTCTAATCCAAATAAGGCGTTATATATCTTATAGGTAGAGTTTGGTGAAACACGTAAGGTGGCATGTTCCAAATCATGTATTTTCCAGGTATCTTTTTTTAAATCATATAACACAAAACTCCCCTCATAATCTCCAAAATAATTGGTAAGGTCTATTTTGGAACAATTTTTTGAGGAAGAGTTCCACAGATAGTGATTTTCATCTGCTGCATAAGTAGAAACAAAGGGTGCAAGTCCCAAAAGCAAAACAGATGTCAACAGGAAGGCAGTGATACTTTTTAGCTTTTTCTGCAGCGTTGGCCTTTGGTAAGATGCAATATTTAGAATTCTTCGTTTCATCTGTTTCATACTTCCGCTGATGCCAGAGGCAAAGGGAAAAAGATTTGAAGAAATCTTTTCAGCAAAGTTAATCAGCGTATTTCCATAAGATACATAATCTTCGGACTTCAATAACTTTAAAACAGAAGTATCACAGGCAATTTCCCTGTCAATCCGCATTTCTTTCAGTACATACCAGACCAGGGGATGAAACCAGTAGACAATTCCGGCAAGATTCATAAGCGCGTTTGCAATCCAATCTTTGTGCTTATAGTGCTGCAGTTCATGTAACAGCATATATCGGATATCAGTTTCATTATCATCTGATATCAGGTGAATGGGGAGATAGATGCAGGGTTTCCAAAATCCAACAATAACAGGCGATTTGAGATAAGCAGTACTGTATACGGGAATATATTTTGTAATGCCCGTATCATGCAGGCAACACGGATATAATCTTTGAACTTTTTGACTTTGAAGCGGTAACGCGGATTTCTTTAACCCATGCAGGCCAAGGACAGAACGGATTAGTAATATCAGCATGGCGATCATACCCGACAGCCAAATTGCAAGTAACAGATAGCCCAGGATAGAAGGTGTTTCTCTGCTTACGGAAAGGGCGAAATCTTTTATCCGGTTTTGGGAATCAGTAATATTCGTTTGCAATGTCTGCCCTATGGCAGCCTCTGTTTTAACATTAGGAACAATAATAAACATCTCTGATAATTTAAAAAAGCGAAAAGGCAAAAAGGGAACTGCCAAAAGTCCAAGCAGCAGAAACCATAGGTTATATTGCATCCGGCTGGATAAAATGTTTTTAAAAATACGCTTTATAAGCAAAAAAATTCCTATGATTCCGCAGAGCAGTATATTGCAGGCAAGAAAGCGAATCATAAAATCAGCCATATCATGTTCCCTCCTTTTCTATTTTTTCGAAAGAAGGCTGCGGAGTGTGTCTAGTTCCGATTCCGATAATTTGTCATTTTCTATATAGGCAGATACCATAGCTGTAATGTCCCCATCATAGTAACGTTTCAGAAAGGAATTACTTTCCTGTCCAACATATTCCTTTTCTTTTACAGCCGGAGTATAAACAAACATACGACTCTGTTTTTCGTATGTAAGAGCGCCTTTTTTCACAAGGCGTTTGATTAAAGTCTGAATTGTTTTGGGACTCCAGCTTGTAGTCTGCAATAATTTTTCAGTGATTTCATTGGTGCTGACAGGGGCGTATTTCCATACAATTTTCATGACCTCATACTCCGCTTCAGAAATTTGGGGAAGTGTTTTCATCATGGTTCTCCTTTCAAATCTTACGATTGTAATATAAATATTATAAATGGGAATGATAGGATTGTCAATTTCCGTAAAACTTTATTTACAGAAAATCATAAATTTTTCAATTTGTAACATTTCTAGGACATTTTTGTTGTAAAATAAAATTTAAATGATACTAAAATATATTGTAAAGGACAAAAAGAAATGAAACAGATTTTAATCGTGGAAGATGATGCTCTTTTAAATAAAATGTTGGTTTACAATCTGAAATCGGCATCCTATGGAATTGCTTCTGTGGAAACAGTAAAAGAGGCGCAGGAAGTGATGAAGAGTCGGTGGTTTGACATGGTGCTGTTGGATATTAATCTTCCGGATGGCAATGGATATGAAATTGCAAAAACAATCCGGGAGAAATACAGTGATACGATTGTGATTTTTCTTACAGCCAATGACAGGGAAAGTGACGAGATACGGGGGTATGAATTGGGAGCGGTTGATTATATTACGAAGCCCTTCTCTATTCACTCTCTGCAAAGAAAAGTAGAAAATGTACTGAGAATGATGAAACATCATGCGACCATGCAGGATGTTTTTGATGATGGAAGGTTATTTTTAAACTTTACGGAACAGACTGCGATGCTGAATGGGAATCCGCTAACATTATCTACCCTGGAATTTCGGATGCTGAATCTGTTTTGTAAGAATCGCAACAGAGTATTAACCAGAAAACAGTTATTAGAAAAGATATGGGATTGCACAGAAAACTATGTAGATGAGCATACATTGACCACCACTTTGAGCCGAATCCGAGGGAAGATTGAAGGGAATGGAACGGTCTATATTAAAACCGTGTATGGTATGGGATATAAATGGACAGGGGGTGAACCATCGTGAAAGAAAAGAACGATTCTATAAAGAAGATGTTATTTCTGCTTAGTGCAGGCATGGCAGTGTCTATGCTAGGAATTACCCTGGGATGTTTTTTCATAACAAAGCAGGTGGAAGTTCTATGGAGTGCCTTGCTCTTGATTGCCTGTGCAAGTGTGTGGATCGTTTTGTTAGTGCAGGCTTTTGGAATACGACTTTCACAATTCACTTCTGAATTATGTCAGGTTTTAGATGAAATGATAAATCAAAGCCAGGCTCCAAAACAGATCAAAGACCAGGAGACCTTATTTGCAAAGATTCATCAGCGGTTGGTGCGGTTGTATGGAATTTTGCAGGAAACAAACCGGAAGGTAGATGGAGAGAGGCAGGAACTGCAGGTTTTGGTATCTGACATTTCCCATCAGGTTCGGACGCCTGTCAGTAATATGAAAATGATCATTGATACTTTGCTTACCAAGCCCATGGAGCAGCCGGAAAGAGCAGAGTTTTTGAAAAGCATAAGGGGACAGGTGGACAAGCTGGATTTTTTGATTCAGGCCCTTGTGAAAACCTCCCGTTTGGAAACAGGAGCCATTCAATTAGAAAAAGAGGAAGGATATCTGTATGATACATTGGCTCAGGCAATGAGTGCAATCATGTATCATGCAGAGCAGAAAGAAATCCAAGTATCGGTAGATTGTCCCGAAGATTTGTGCGTTTCCCATGACAGTAAATGGACGGAAGAGGCTCTTTTTAACCTGTTGGACAATGCAGTAAAATATACTCCGGCAGGAGGTAGTATAGAGGTTTTTGTAGCACAATGGGAAATGTATGTGGAAGTGAAAGTAACAGATACAGGAAAAGGAATTTCAGAAAGTAATCAGGCAGCCATCTTCAAACGGTTTTACAGGGAAGAAGAGGTGCATAACCAGCCCGGTGTGGGAATCGGACTTTATTTAGCCAGAGAGATTGTGACGCAGCAAGGCGGTTATATTACGGTGGAATCTGAGGTGGGAAAAGGTTCTGCATTCTCTATTTTCCTGCCAAGATGGTAGTGTAGGAGTCCAAAAGCGGAGGAGAAAAATGGCAGCGGTAAAAGTGGTTTCGCTCACAAAAGAGTATATAGATGGAGATCATTATCTCAAAGCAGTTGACAACGTATCCTTTTCCATAGAAGAAGGAGAATTTGTTGCAATAGTGGGAGTTTCCGGAAGTGGAAAATCTACCTTGTTAAATTTAATCGGAGGATTGGAAAGACCAACCCATGGATGTGTGTTTATCCATGATGTGGATATTACGCAGTTATCTTTTGAGGAACAGACAGACTTTCGCAGATGGCATATTGGCTTTATCTTTCAGAAGTATAATCTGATTCCTACCATGAATGTATATGAAAATATTGTACTTCCGGCAAAACTGATGAAACGGAAGGTGGATGAAAAAGAGGTTTTCAGATTGGTGAAAGATTTGGAAATCCAAGAGAAACTTTTTCAAATGCCGGATGCCTTATCTGGCGGGCAGCAGCAAAGAGTTGCTATTGCCAGGGCAGTTTATACCCATCCCACCATTCTTTTAGGGGATGAATTAACAGGAAATTTGGATTCCAGAACAAGTGCTTCTGTTATGAAACTGCTAAAAGGAATTTGCAGCCAATATCAACAGACGTTACTCATTGTTACCCATGATGAAAACGTTGCAGCTATGGCAGATCGGATTATCTGCATGAAAGATGGAAAGGTTGTGGAAAATGGCAAATTATGAGTATCATCAACCAGCGGAACAGGTGCTTTTCGAGTCATACAAAAAAGGAAACCGAAACAAAAACCGCCTTTTGTGTTTGGCAGTTACGCTTACGGTAAGTGTTATTTTTTGTATTTTAAGTTTGGTATATGGGAAGCTGCAGGTGGATGTTCAAAAGAATATCAGAACCGATGGAATGTCCCCATCTGCCTATATCGAAAATGGGACAGAGGAAATGGCACAGCAGCTTAGCAGTCTGTCTTACATATCGGAAACAGGAAAACAGAAATTTGCAGGGAAGTTGTTGAGCCAGAATCTTAAATATTGTGATTGTGTTGTGGCAGATGAAAGTACGTTTCAGAAAATGCTTGCTCCGGCATATACGCAGATAGCAGGCAAATATCCAAAAAGAGAGCAGGATATTATGCTTTCTACCAAAACACTGGAATATTTGGGGATTTCTGATCCACAGATTGGGATGGAAGTAGAACTGGATTTTTATTGGAATGATGTATTCCATACAGAAGGAACCGGACTTCAGAAATTCACCCTTTCCGGATATTTTACGGAATATCAGAATCAAGGGGCAAGTTCCTCCGTTGCATTTCTGTCGGAACAAAAACTCATTGAAAATAAAATGACCTGGAATCCTTGTCGGGTATTGCTTGATGTGAAAGAAACGTCAGCCAGCGGACTCCAGATGGAGCAGAAGTTGACGAAAGACGTTGAACTTCAGGAAGGACAGCGGGTTATCAGCCGGGATTCTGCAGTTTACAGGGCAATGGAAGGAATGGCAGGGAGTTATGGATTTGCAGCAGTGCTATCTTTTTTGACATTATTGTGTATGTTTTTATTTGTTTCTAATATTTTGAATCTGTCATTGGAAAAAGATCTGCAGCAATATGGACTTTTAGAAGTTATTGGTGTGCAACCGAAACAAATTGTAAGAACAATGTTTCGGCAAATGCTGGAAATTGTATTAAAGGGAAGTTTTCTGGGCGGGCTTGCAGGCAGCTTTCTTGTATTAGGAGCTTTGCCTTATCTGGTGAAAACCATGTATTTGGAACAGGCAGGAGAATTAGAAGGAATCCACCTTTTTCAACCGGCCTTTCTTTTGATAGCAATCATTCCGGCAGCCTTTACAGCAGGAGTTGCGGTGCTTCTAGTAAAGAGAAAGCTGAACAATCTAAGCCCATTGGAATGTATGAAATATGAAGAGGCTTCTTTGCAGAAAAAAGAAACCCATCCTACGCATCAAAGGTATCGAAGTTGGGGCAGATACCCGGAAATATATCTGGCGAAAAGATATTTGTTCCGTAATAAAAGAGCATTTTTTATCACCATAATTTCCTTAACCATGGGATGTGGATTGGCACTTTGGTCTGCTGTTATGGTGCGAGGGGTAGATTTAAAAAATCGTTATTTGAAGGAACCGGATTTCCGGATATCCCTTACCCCGGAAGCGTGTACTACCTTGATGGAAACTTCACCAGATACAGAACATATGGTGTTTTTTCCAAAAGGATTGTTAGAAGAGGTACAGAAAATCGCAGGAGACAGCATACAGGATGAAGTACAGATACAGGGCTTTTATCCGATTATTGGGAAAAATGGAAGAGAGGGTATTCGATTGTTACATGGCTCAGATGAGCAGAACACGGTGATTCAAAAAATCAATTCCCAAGAGAAAGAAAAACTGCAGTCCTTTGTAGCAAAACAGGACATGCCCGTAGACTGGGAAACATTTGAACATGGAAAGGGAACGTTACTTCTCCATGAACATCAAATATCAGAAGAGAATGAAGAGAGAGCTGTCAAACAGATCGGGGAAGAGATTGAGGTTTACGATTTGGTTCCTGTTGGAACAGAAATGGCTGGATTGACTCCGGAAACACTAATAAACTGCGGATATGTGGACAGGATGGACGAAGCATTCCCGGAATTAGAGCTATGCTGGGAGGGAAAAGACACGAATATTCTGCTTGTTACGGAAGAAATCTATCAGGAATTGTCTAAACATCTGACACCTCAGATTTTTGCCATTTCTTTCAATGTGGATGGCAGACAGGAAAATTCCATGAAAGCATCTTTCAAAGAGCTTCTTAGAAGTGCAAATATGGAATTTCAATCAGAAAGAGGGTATGATGAAAATCTAAATTTATTGCAAATGGAGTGTAAATCCGACCTGTTATTAAAAGAGCAGAACGATATTCAGACAAGCAGATGGTTCTTGCTTGCGGTCAGTGCTTGTCTGGTTTTTATCGGGATTCTGAATTTTTTGAATGTAAGAATGACTGATATGATACTGAGAAAAAAGGAATGTATTACCATGGAAAATATCGGAATGACCAAAAAGCAGTTATATAGGATGTTTCTTGCAGAAGGCATTCTTACCTGGCTGATACTTTGCGGACTGTTGCTCACAGTGGGAACCCTCTTGCTCTATGGAGCTGGATGGTATATGAAAACAAAGATTTCCTATTTTGTATTCGTTTATCCGTTTAAAGAAATGGTTTTCATATTGCTGATTTTACTTGCAGGAAATGTGTTGATGCCAAGAGTCTTTGGCAAAAGAATCCTGAAAAAAAGTGAAAAGTAAAAAAGGCGAAATTGCAGTAGATTATCTTTGGGTGTCTGCTGCAATTTTTTTGAAATGTCCTAAATTTGTAACAATTCAAGCCAAAATTCCTTGAATTTCTTCTCTATTTCGGACATTTCTGGGACATTTGTATTTTATAATAGGTTCATCAACAAAGAGGTGAAAGGAGTTTTTAGATATGAGTATTTTGCAGACAATCGATTTAAAAAAATATTATGGTACGAAGCCGAATATTACAAAAGCACTGGATGGTGTGAATTTTTCAGTAGAAGAAGGTGAATTTGTTGCAGTGGTAGGGACCTCAGGATCCGGAAAATCCACGATGCTTCATATGATGGGCGGTCTTGATACCCCTACCAGTGGAAGTGTCATTGTCAGAGGAGAAGATTTAGCAAAGAAAAATGATGAAGAACTGACGATTTTCAGAAGAAGGAATATTGGATTTATCTTCCAGAACTATAATCTGGTGCCAATTTTAAATGTTTATGAGAACATTGTACTTCCTGTAGAGTTGGACGGAGATACGGTAGATAAAAGGTTTTTGGAAGAAATTATTCATATGCTGGCGTTGGATGATAAGTTAAAAAATATGCCGAATAATCTCTCCGGCGGACAGCAGCAGAGAGTTGCCATTGCCAGAGCCTTAATCAGTAAACCAGCCATCGTGTTGGCCGATGAGCCGACAGGAAACCTGGATTCCAAGACCAGTGCAGACGTTTTGGGGCTGATTAAGCGAACCAGTTCAGAGTTCAATCAAACTGTAGTAATGATTACTCACAACAATGAAATTGCACGACTTGCAGATCGAATTGTGAGGATTGAGGATGGAAAGATTGTAAGTTAGGGAGGTGGCAGGCTATGACTTGGCCTTTTGAAAATAATACAAATGGAATTGTCAAGAATCTGGCAAAGAGAAATTTAAAAAGCGAAAAACGAAGAAATATCATGGTAATAATATCGGTAGTTTTAGCCGCTTTTTTAATCAGTCTTTCTGGTTTGGTTGGAGTTTCACTGATGCAAACAGAAAAGAAGAAAGTGATAGATACTTACGAAGCAACTTATGTACAGGTAGATGAAGCCCATATAGAAGATTTAAAACAGGTACCGGAATTTGCACGTGTGGGAGAATACTATATGTACGGGGAGGAAGTTTCTACACAGGGATTTAAAGGTTTCTTTGCTTATACGGATAAGGAAACCCTGTATATGGCACGTTCCCAGATGAATTTGGCAGATGGAGACTTACCGGAAGAGAAAAATGAGATTGCAGTAAGTAAAGAATGGCTTTCAAAATTCTTCCCAGACAGTCATATTGGTGATTCTGTTACCTTGGATACAGAAAGTTTTTCAGGGGACTATACCATTACAGGTATCTTAGATACAACAGGGCAAGAAAAACAAAATATATACTCTTTTCTTATTTCAAAAGAAATGCTAAAGCAGTGTACGAAGTATGAACCTGATGGATATTTTGCTTATGTACATCTGAATCATGTGGATCAGTTAGACGGAGAACTTATTAAATCTGACATTCAGAAGATTAAAGAGGAGTTGCAGATACCTGGAGTCGGATTTCATGATGCGTACTTCCGTTATATTGACGGAGACATTTCCATGGAGAATGTTTTGTTGCTTATGGCTTTTGCCGGTATTGTTTTGGTAGGTGGCTGTGTTGTAATTCAAAGTATTTTCCGTATTTCCATTATTGATAAAATAAAAAGTTATGGTCAGCTCCGGACGATTGGTGCTACTAAAAAGCAGATTATGCGTATTGTAAAAAAAGAAGGACATTCTCTGGGGTGGAAAGGTATGTCTATCGGAATTTTGCTTGGTTTAGGAGTGACACTTTTGCTATTTCCCAAAGGATTTTCTCTTTTAGGCTATCTTCTGGTGATTGGAGGTACGGTATTCATCTGCTGGATCATGATTTGTCTGTCTATCCGAAAGCCTGTGAAATTAGCCGCAAATATCTCACCAGTTGAAGCAGTTCGTTTTACTTCCCTTCAAAAGAAGATAAAGAACCGGGAAAAGAGAAAAAAGATTAGTCCTTGTTCTCTTGGAATGCTGAATTTTCACAGAGATTGGAAGAAAACAGTCAGCATTGTGTTTTCTCTAAGTTTGGGTGGGATTCTGCTTTTGGCTGTTAGTTCTTTGTTGCTTCTGCAATCCCCGGAAAAAATGGCAAGGCAGCATTTCAAAAATGGGGATTATAAGATTTACATTGATTCGGATATGGAGCATATTGATCTTCTCAAACAGGGGAATCCATTGAATGAGGAATTGAAACAGGAAGTTTTGGGGATTGATGGAGTAGAAGATATTCTGGTTACAAGGAAATCTGCAAGTTATGGAGCTACTTTTGGTGGAATTACTGCGCGCGGTACTTGCGACATGATTACTAACGAAAATAAGGAACTTCTGGAACAGGCTGTTGTAGAAGGAAGTATGCCGGGCGATAATAGTATTTTATTGAAAGACAATTATCGTGATTTTGATGGGAAAGAGAAATTGGGGGAAACCATAGAACTTTCATTGGGAGAGAAAACAATTTCTGTAACCATATCAGGATTTTTTGATGGGGGAAAAACAATTTTTGCCAGTGGACATGGCCCAATCGGAGTGGATGGACCAATGATGTTTTTGTCGGAAGAACTGTTTCAGGAATTAATACCAGATGTAACTAATTTTGATTACTCCTGGGACATTGTCTGCGATCCGGAGAAATCCGAAAAAGTGGGAAAGGCTTTGGAGAATCTTGTTGTTTCCCATACCGATATTGGCCTGGATACCTTTGAGGATAAGGTAGATAGTTATGAGTATATGAATGTAGCATATGGTGTAATGCAGGTGATTTCATGGTTTATCTTTTTGTTTGGTGTGATTAATCTTATCAATACAACACTTTCCAATCAATATTCCCGCAGACAGGAAAATAGCGTGCTGCGTTCGATTGGGTTAGCGCCGAAACAATTAGCGCAAATGACGGTATGGGAAGGAATGGGGTATGTGGTTAGCAGTATTTTGCTTATGCTTGCCATTGGACTTCCAATTACGCTTCTGGTATGGAGAAAATTCAGTATCACTGCTTATGCCGGACGAATCCTTCCTTATGAATTTCCAGTGTTGCAGATGGGAGCATATGTAGCAGTCATTGTTGCAGTAGAACTTATTTTGTCCATTTGGACAATCCGCAGACAGAAAAAACAATCCCTGATTGAACAAATGCGGGCAATGGAATAACCGTTTTTTAACATAACGAATTTGTCAAATATGGAGGTGATACAACCATGACCCTGCCTTTTGAGAATGATACAAGAGCTGTTGTAAAACGTCTATCCAATAGAAATATAACAGCAAATCGAAAAAGAAATATCTTTACTATTTTGACCATTGCCCTTGCCAGTGCATTATTATCTGCCATTGTCCTTTATGGCTTTGATGTGCCACAGAAAACACAAAAACTGAATCAAAAGACAGCGCAGATTGTATATCACGCGATTTCTGAACAACAGGGGCAGGAACTATATCATCAAGAAGAAATTGCATGGATTGGAGAATTTTTTAATGCATTTTCTGAGGAAATAAACCATTCAACCGTTCATTTTACTTATGCAAATGCAGCCATGTTAAAATCCCAGAGTATGCCCTATTCGGGAGATTTACCGGTTTCGGAAGATGAAATTGTAGTACAGGAAGCCTTTTTGGATGATTTGGGATATTCCAATAAATTGGGGCAGACTATTCAAATCCCCTTTTCTGACGGAACGATTCATGAGTTCAAATTAACGGGAATCTTAGATGTGAAAACAGGAGATATTGGACGTTATACAGCCATTATATCAAAAGAGCTGGCAGAGCAGCAGTCTGGAAATAATATGGTGATGGATTACTATATTGGCTTGAAGAACGCCAAAAATATGAGTGAAGAAGAAGCAACCAGCTATGCAAACACTCTGGCACAGCAATTAGAAATTTCCGATGACAATGTGATTGTCCGTTCTACTTATTTCAATTTAAAGGACGAAAATCGTGGAAGTGATATGCTGTTTTACCTCCTGATTGGTTTTATAACTTTCGTTGGTTCCGGCATTGTGATTTATTCGATTTTTTATATTTCAGTAGCCAGTAGTATTCGGAATTATGGACAGCTTCGCACCATTGGAACAACAAAGCGGCAGATTAAAAAAATGGTTTATCGTGAGGGAAAACTGCTGGCTGCCATTGGTATTCCTATAGGGCTGGTGATTGGAAATGTAATCGGCTATTTTCTGGTTCCCGATGGCTGGTATTGGCTGACTACTTTCGGCGTAACAGTTGGAGTTGGACTTTTTGCATTTATTATAGTGATGCTTTCCATTCGTACACCTGTAAAAAAAGCGGCGGCAGTCTCTCCCATGGAAGCCTTGCGGTATTTTGATTATCAGGGAAAGATGAAAGAAAGTTCTGTGCTTCACCGTAACATAACCCCTGCTTCACTTGCCAAAATGAATCTGTCCAGACAAAAGACAAAATCCATTTTAACAATACTTTCCCTTTCACTGGGCGGCGTGTTAGTTGTACTGATTTCCACTATGTTGATTTCTTATGATGGCGTTGCAGAGACGCGGGGAAAGGAGTTTCCTGTTGGTGAATTTAATATTCAGCTTAACGCAAATCAATCGTGGGATACTGCCGATGTTTCTTTAGCCGGATTACAGCAAAAGGATTTACTAAATGCTGATTTTGAAAATGCAATAGAGTCTATGGATGGCGTTACAGGAACCAAGCGGTGGTATTACACGGACGCAGAATATCGTGTCAATGATTATGATGACAACTGGATTTACGGACTTGCCAAAGAAGATGTTTCTGCGTTGAAGGAAAACTTGATTGCCGGAACAGTTGACTACCATGAATTAGTATCAAAAAATGGCATCATTCTCATACAAGATACAGCGGAAAACCTATCTCTGTCCGCACAACTTGGTGATAGTGTTGAAGTTGATTTTTTAACGAAATCAGGAAAGACGATAACCAAAAGCTATACGATTATGGGAATTGTCAGCAATTTCAGTCATCCGGCATTTAATATGTGTTTTGCTATGCCCGAAGAACTTATGAATGAAGCGTGCGAAATGGATTGTTCTGGAACGATATCGGTAATAACGGAAGCAGAGAAAGCTGATACGGTTGAGGCTTCATTAAACAAGCTAATAGATGAAAACAGTGATTTGGTTATGGATACCATAGAAAAAAGTATCACTTATTACAGTAGGAATCAGCAGCTTCCCTTTGGAGCATTGCTGATTGTAGCCATCATTGTTGTGTGCTTTTCTTTCATCAACCTTGTAAATACGACAATTACGAACTTTCTATCACGAAGGCAGGAAATAGGAATGTTACAGGCCATCGGGTTGAGCGAAAAACAACTAATCAGAATGTTGTGTTATGAAGGATTGATTTATTCTGCTTTTGCTACACTTGTAACCCTGCTTTTGGGAGCTGGACTTGGTTTTCTATGCGTACAGGCAGTTAAAACAGTGAATCCATATTTCTATTATTCATTCCCGTGGCTGGTGGCATGGATCTATTTAGGGCTTCTGTTAATCGTGCAGTTTATTTTAATTTCTTACACAACGGGAAATCTGAAAAAACAATCTCTTGTTGAACAAATAAGAACAACGGAATAAGACAAATTGGGGCAGGGAAACTTGCTCCAATTTTAGCTGCATTATGTTATAATGCAGTTTAGGAGGATTGTTATGAACACAGAAATTTTAATTATTGAAGATGATCCGGTGATTCGGAAAGAACTGCAAACCATACTGGAGGGAAATAAATATCACACCTCTGTTATTGAAGAGTTTTCTCATGTAACAGAACAGGTACGAAAAATAAATCCACATCTGATTTTACTGGATATTAAATTGCCGCAGGAAAACGGGTTTACCATTTGTTCTGGCATTCGGAGCTTTTCCCAGGCTCCGATTATCTTTGTTACCAGCTGCAATACGGATATGGATGAATTGAACAGTATTATGCTGGGAGGAGATGCTTTTATCACAAAGCCCTATCACACAGCCATTTTACTGGCAAAAATTGCTTCCTTGCTGAAACGCGCTTATCCTGATTCACAAAGCAGGCATTTGACGTATCAGGGAGTTTCTCTGTCTTTGGAGACTGGTACAATAGAAGCAGAAGGAAAACAAACAGAACTTACCAAAAATGAATTGAAGATTATGTACTATCTATTTGAACATGCCGGAACTATCTGCACAAGAGCAGATTTAATTGAATATTTATGGGACAATCAACTCTATGTAGACGATAATGCATTGAGTGTAAATATTGGGCGCATCAGAGAAAAACTGTCAAAGATTGGTGTTAAGGACTTTATTAAAACAAAACACCGTCAGGGGTACACATTATGAATGGAAAACAGTATTGGAAAGACAAAATTCCCCTTTTGATTATCAATATCGTCTGTATGGTATTGTTATCGGTTTTTTTGTTCTTTGTAGGAAATAATGTAGATAGTATTGTAGTGATTCTTATTATCTGGATATTGTTACTGGCTGGTATACTGGCATTTACCTATTATCAAAGAAAAAGGAGATTAAATAAATTAGTAAAGATGGCGGAAGGTCTGGAAGAAAAATACTTGTTGTCAGAGATGCTGCCAGAACCGGAAGGTGCGGAAGAACAGGTTTATTTTCAACTTTTAAAAATGGCTTCCAAATCTATGCTGGAACAGATTGGAACAGTAGCAAGGGAGAGACAGGAGTACAGGGAATATATTGAGCAGTGGATTCATGAAATCAAAACACCGATTACTGCAATGAAGCTGTTGTGTGAAAATCATAAAGAACCTTTTACCAGAGAATTGATGAGGGAACTGGAAAAAACCAATCACTTTACAGAGCAGGCGCTTTATTATGCCCGCAGTGAATATACGGAAAAGGATTATTCTGTTCAGGAAATCCGGTTATTTGATGTGGTGCATCAGGCAATCGCAGATAACAAGTATCTTTTATTGCAGAATCAGGTTTCCTTAGAGATGGAAGGGAGTGAACTGACGGTTTATTCGGATGAAAAATGGCTCCGGTTTATTCTGGATCAGTTGATTGTCAATGCTGTAAAATACAGTCGGGAGCATCCTGTATTGCGTTTTTATACCAGGGTGCAGGGAGATCAGATTTTTCTCTTTGTAGAAGATCATGGAATAGGAATCAGTGCAAATGATCTGCCACGTATTTTTGAGAAAGGGTTTACCGGGCAAAATGGACGTATCCGGCAAAGTGCAACCGGTATTGGGCTTTATCTTTGCAAAAGACTTTGTGATAAGCTGGGAATAGGAATTGCCGCTAAGTCGGGAGAAACAGGAACAACGATGAGCCTGTCCTTTCAAATCAATCATTTTATTCATCAGGTGCAGGGCTGAGAAAAGCCCTGCATTTCTTACATTTTTGTTAGAATTTTGTTAGAAAACCTGATACAAACACAGGCAAAAATCCGTTACAATCAGAATATCAAAAGACGAGGTGAATATCATGAAAGAAATTTTAAAATTAGACCATATTCAAAAATTTTATGGAAATGAAGGAAATGTAACAAAAGCAATTCAGGATATTGATTTTTCTGTGCAGGAAGGTGAGATTTTAGGTATTATGGGCGCGTTAGCCTCGGGAAAGACAACGATGCTAAACTGTATTTCTACCATAGACACAGTAAGCGCAGGGCATATTTATCTGGATGGTACAGATGTAACAGAGATTAAAGAAAAGGCCATTGCAAAGTTTCGGAGAGAAAATCTGGGATTTATTTTTCAAGATTTTAACCTGCTGGATACGTTGACCATAAGTGAGAATATTGCACTGGCGCTGACTATTAACCACATTCCGGTCAGGGAAATAGAGCCGAGAGTGGAGGAGATTGCCAAAAGTCTGAATATTGCTGATATTTTGGATAAATATCCCTATCAGGTTTCCGGTGGACAGAAGCAGAGATGTGCCTGTGCCAGAGCAATCATCAATCATCCGAAGCTGATTCTAGCCGATGAACCAACAGGGGCTTTAGACAGCCATTCCTCTCAGATGCTATTATCCACCATGCAGAGTATGAATGAAAATCTGGGTGCAACCATTCTGATGGTAACACATGATGCGTTTTCGGCAAGCTATGCCAATCGGATTCTATTTTTACGTGACGGTGTAATTTTTACAGAAATCTTAAAAGGCAGGGACACCCGGAAGGTATTTTTTGATAAAATCCTGAATGTTCTTACCATGATGGGAGGCGGGGTAAGTGATGTACTTTAGACTGGCATTTAAAAATGTAAAACGTTCTATAAAAGATTATTTGATTTATATTATGACACTAACTGCCTGCATCTCCTTATTTTACGCATTTTTGTCGATTACCAGCCGGTATTATAAACCTGATATCGGTGCAGAGTTTAATCTGGAGGTATTAGGAGACGGAATGTTGCTGGTAATTCTATTAATTACCATGCTTTTAGTCTTTCTGGTGCAGTATGTCAATCGGTTTATGATAAGGAATCAGCAAAAGGAATTTGCAGTGCAGAGCATCATGGGAATGGAGCAATCAATGATTGCTGGTCTTTTCTTTATAGAAACATTGGTGATGGGACTTTTTTCATTGGTGCTTGGAATTGCATTAGGAGTTATTTTCTCACAATTTATTACTGCCATGTTGCTGCAGATTTTTCAGAAGCCATTTGCATTTTCGTTTATGTTGTTTCCAGATACTGTATTTCTGACTATTTCCTTTTTTTGCACTTGTTTTGCAATCGTAGGATTGTTTCAGATTCGAACGATCAGAAAGATTAAAATTATTGATATGCTTCATGCGAATCGGAAAAATGAAGCATTTTCTACAACTCATAAATGGGTGGAGAAGGTTTTAAAAGTTAATTGTATTTTGTTCTTTCTGATGGGGATTTATAGTATCAGAACATTGACTTATTATCTTACAGAGGAGTTTCAAACAGCGATTCAAATATGGGTTTTAATCAGTATTGTAATACCTTTTGTTATGGTAGGTTTGGGAATTGCTGAAAAGAAGATCAGAAAATCTTGCAGCCATGTAAAATATCTGCTTATGGTTGGATTGGTGGGATTTGCAGAAATGGTAACGGTAAGTCTGCTTCCTGTCTGGAAAATGTATTTTGCTCTTCCGATGGATAAAGGAGCCTTTAATTTATATCTGGCATTTATCGTCTGGTGTCTGATATTTCTTGTCAGTGTATTTTTTGTTGTCTTTAGTGAAGGACTTCTGGTATTAAAAGATCGTAGTCTGCGAGTAAAGTATAAAGAAGAAAATCTGTTTTTCTTCGGACAGGTTTTATCAAAATTAGGATCCAATACTCTTTCAATGACGTTGATCTGTTTGACTTTGACATTATCGATTTCTCTGTTTTTACTTACTCCATTCCTGGTAGAATGGGCACAGGGATTTTTGGATAAGAGAGTAGTATATGATATTCAAATTGATTCCGACTATAGAGCAGCAGAGAATGAAGAACTGCTGCCTGAAACAGACTATGAATTTTTGGATTCATTTTTTGAAGAAAAACACATTACTTTGAAAGATGACTGTATTTTTCCAACATACTTTTTAAAAGCATCCGATCTTCAGGAGCAAGATGCAATTACAGCTATTTCCTTGTCAGACTATAACCGCTTGATGAAGATGTGTGGATATGAGAAAATTTCTCTTGCTGAAAATGAATTTTCGACACAGTGGTTATCCATCACACCGAAAAGTATGATGGAAACCTTTCAAACCAAACATACCAGGATTGTTACAGATAATGGAGAACTGACCCTTTCTGCCAGTGAACCAAAAACAGAAGAACTGGGAGAAGTGATATACAGTGGACAAAATGTTGTTCTGATTCTACCGGATTCGCAGTGTGATAAACTGACGGTTGCAAATTCTTATCGGTATATTATGACGGAAAATCCTCTTTCTTATGCAGATGCGGAACAATTAACGGATTATTTCCATGAACATGTTCCAATGGACGGGCAGGAGGTTTATTCTGTCACTACAAAAACAATGGAAAGGAATGATACTTCTGCATTGATTTTTATTGTACAGACGGGATTGATCTATAGTGCAATTATTTTATTTGTTATCTGTTTTACAATCCTATCTCTGCAGCAATTATCTGATTCTGGGAAGTATCGGTATCGTTTTCAAGTTTTAAGAAATATGGGAGTGGAGGAAAACCACATCCGAAGATTGGTAGTGAAACAATTAGGGATTTGGTTTGGAGTACCTGTCATGGTGGCACTTCTGATATCCAGTGCATTTATATTGCTTTTATTCATTGGATTCTCCCTACAGATTAAAACATATATCGGTGCATGGAAATTGTTACAACAAGTAGGAACTATTTTACTTATTTTATTTGCTTTATTGCTCTGTTATTTCACCAGTACCTGGATATTATTCCGAAAGTCCATTTCACAAAGGTAGGAGGGAAAACGTAATGTATACAAAACTGGCAACACAAAATATGAAAAAAAGCATACGAAATTATGTGATTTATTTTGTTACCATTACTCTGACTGCTGCTATGATGTATTCCTTTCTTGCACTTGGGTTTTCAAAAGAGGTTCTCTCCATGTCTGAAAATATGTCCATGCTGACATCAGGCATATTGGGAATGTCCGTTCTTGTAGCATTGATTGCATCTTTTGTAATCAGCTATGCAGTACACTTTATGCTGGAACAAAGGAAAAAGGAATTTGCCACCTATGAATTACTTGGAATGGAAACTTCAAATATTCAAAAATTGTTTTTTATTGAAAACGGTGTGATTGGCATGGCAGCATTTTTTATAGGAACTTTTTTGGGGACTGGACTTTCAGGAGTGCTGGTACAGATTATTAACCATATTTTTGAGATGCCACATACCTATCGTATTTCTTTTTCCTTAAAGGGGTTTGCAACAGCTTTTGTACTTTTTATGTGTATGTACGGTATCGGAATACTACGTGCGGCAAAGGTGATCCGCAGACGTAAAATTGTAGATATGCTCTACGATCATCAAAAAAACGAAAACGGAAAAAAGCATTCCCTAAGATTTCATATGATGCTGATTATCTTGTCAATCTTATGCATCTTTACCGGAGGCTGTCTGTTGGCCAAGGGAATGTCGGTTCAAACAAATCTATTCTACGTTTGGATGATTGGCGCTGTCATTTTAACAGCAACAGGAATATACGAAATGTATCGTAATTTACCCATATTGCTGTTAAGACTTTTGCATAAAAGTAAGCACAGAAAATATAAGGACATCAACCTATTTTATTTTGGACAGATTGGCAGAAAAGTAGATTCTGCCGGAAAGCTTATGGCGGTTATTGCAATCCTTTTAACAATATCTCTGAGTACCATGTTTGCAGGTCTTTCTACGGGAGCAGGATATAAGGCAAACATGGAGGCGTATTATCCTTATGATGTGGGTGTTGCTCTGAATGCTCCACTGACCAAAGAATCCATGAAACCAATCATAGAATTTACCAGGCAGCAATGTAAGGTAGAAGATGAACTGATTTATTATCTTTATGGAACAGATGCTTATCCGGTGGAAGCCTTAGCCTTGTCAGATTATAATCATCTACGTTGTATACTTGGATTAAAACCTGTAAGCTTGTCTGAAAATGAATTTTTTATTCACTGTGATACATGGAATTATGTAGAGAAGATTCAAAAAGCATTAGAGCAAAAAAGCGAAATTACATTAGCCGGAAATGTTCTTGAAATTGCAGAAACAGCAATTCATACAGAACCCATGGAACAATATCAAATGGCAGGTACAAGAGGATATGTTCTGGTGGTGCCTGACCAGGTGGCAAACCTGCTTTCCGGTGAAAAAATTCGTTTAGTTATGAAATTGGAAAATGGAGGATATGCGGAATTAAAACAAGAGCTGAAGCAGTTTTTGCATGACCCCAATGCATGGAGACCAGTACTTCAGGATGAAAAAAATTTGCCGGAACAGGTAACTATGGGCGTAACCGTAAAGGCATGGGGCGTTGAAAACTCTTTGACCGGATTTACGGCAATTTCTTTTTGCGGCTTATATTTAAGCATTATTTTCATTATTTTGTCCTCTACAATATTGGCTTTTGAACAACTTTCAAAAATAGACTACAACCGACGGAATTATCAGATTCTGGATAAAATGGGAGTGGCACAAAAAACAAGAAAAGGTCTTATAAAAAAAGAAGTAGGGGTTCTGTTTTTCATTCCGGCGATTCTTCCCATGATTATGATGATTTTTCTGATTGTAGGAGCAAATCAAATATTTGGAGAAGCAATCTTGCAGGAAAATTTATTCCTGTCATATGGAATTGTTACATTGGCAGTCTTTGGTGGGATATATTTGCTGTATTATTGGGCGACAACCTCCGTTTTTCAATATGCAGTCTTGAAAAAAGAACTTTATAAATAACATTAAAAACACCCGAGAACAGTATTCGATATAAGATTTATGGGCAGGCACAGGCAAGCTTTTTTTTATTGGTAATCGAAACCAAATCTAAATCATTCTATGATAAAATGTTATTGACAATAAACAATTAGGTGGTGCTTACATGAAGGAACATATATTAATCATTGAAGATGAAAAAGCGATTCAGTCCGTTTTATACGAATTACTGATAGAAGCCGGATATCTGGTTACTTTGGCAGATGATGGGTTAGAGGGGCTTTCACAATTTAGAAAGCAGACCTTTTCACTGGTGTTACTGGATATTATGATGCCTAAAATTGACGGATATGCAGTGTGTGAAATCATACGCAGAACATCCGATATTCCCATTATTATGCTTACAGCCATGGACGAAGAAGAAGCCCAGGTCAAAGCATTTGAATTACAGGCTGACGATTATATTACCAAACCATTTTCCCTGAAACTGGTCTTAATGAGAATCGAAGCTGTTCTCAGGCGTACAAAGGCAAAGTCAGAAAATCATACCACATTGATTTCTCATGGCATTAAGCTGGATACTGCTGAACATACGGTTAAAGTAAATGGTACAGAAATCTATCTTACACAACTGGAATTCGACATTCTGGAAGTATTTATGAAAAATCCCAATCGGGTTTTAACAAGAGATACCCTGATCAACCAGGTGTGGGGATATGATTTTACAGGAGACGAAAAGGCAGTTAATATTCATGTTATGAATCTGCGGCGGAAACTTAGTGTTGACTGTATTCAAACAGTACGAGGGGTGGGATATAAATTTGAAGGTGAAGCTTAAAGACAGCCTGAATATAAAAGTTTTTCTGTGGATTTTCGGCGCATTGGTTGTATGCTGTCTGGTTATCTATGGAAGCATCATGCTTTTTTTGCCAAAGAGTTATGAAATGATTTTATCTGCCCGCATGGAATCAGAAATCGAAAAACTTTCGAAAGTTCTTGCAAAGACGAAATTTGAGGATGTAGAAACTGTTCTTGAAGATTTTTGCAAAAAGAATCAAATGCTGGTTTCTTTTGAAGAAAATGGAACCGTCCATCAGTATGGTGATGCAGATAAAATGAAAACCAATACAGACAAAATATCGTCCTTGTCACAGGAAATGATGTTTTCTGACAGACCGCAATCGTATCTGTTTACCATTGTTTCTCTGACTTCTTCCAATCAGGAGCTTATAGGCGCTTTGCTGAAATTATTGCCCTTTGTACTGATTTTGATTTTGCTGATTTCTCTTTTGGTTGCCTGGATTTGCAGCCGTATTATTGTAAAACCTGTTACAGAAATAAGTGAAGTTTCCAGACGAATGGCAAAACTGGATATGACATGGGAGTGCAGGATAAATCGTACAGACGAAATCGGGATTTTGGCACATAGTCTTAATACCATGTCGAAAAACTTATCAGAATCCATGCACGAACTGGAAGCAGCGAATGAACAACTGAAACAGGATATGGAGCGTATAGACGAACTGAATAAACAGCATCAATATTTCTTTGCAACAGCTTCCCACGAATTAAAAACCCCCATTACGATTATTAAGGGACAAGTGGAAAGTATGATTCTGGGAATTGGAAGATACAAAGATACCAGGGAGGTACTTCCGGAAACATTAAAAGAAATAGAACGTATGGAGCAGCTGGTAAAAGAAATCCTTGCTATCTCAAAACAAGAAATGAATCCTATTCATCACATGGAGCTTCTTTCCCTTACGGATATTTTGAAGTGTGTGTGCCAATGTCTTGCTCCCCTTGCAAAAGATAAAAATATTCAGGTCCAAAAGAAGATTTCAGCAGATGTGATGCTTATGGGAAATGAACAGCTCTTACAAAAGGCAGTCCACAATATTATCAGCAATGCAATCCGGCATTCGCCCACTGGCGGTGAGATAAACATAGACTTATCTTCTCAATGCCTGTCTGTTATAAACAGCGGTGTCAATATCCCGGAGGAAGATTTGGACAAGCTGTTCACACCCTTTTATCGTGTGGAGAAATCACATAACAGATTAACCGGAGGAAGTGGATTGGGCTTGTATCTTGTAAAAATTATTTTGGAACAACATGATTTATCTTTTTCCATAAGAAATATCCATGACAGCGTTTGTTTTAAAATCACATTAAATTCGCAAAATCTAAATCAAAATTAAATGGAATCGAAATGGAACCCAAACCGTCCTTTTGTATACTGTTGGTATCAAGAAAGGACGGTGTTTTTATTATGAACTTAGAAAAGCGGGCATTTCTCTATCTGACCCGCAAAAAAGGAAAAAATCTATTGCCTGCCATAGTATTCCTATTGATTTCATTCTCTTTACTGACAGGAAGTTCGGTGTATCTGGGAATCCGGCAAATCGCAAAAGAGTTACGCTCCAGTATCGGTGCGTCTTTCGCTATTCGACCCTATGAACAGTTTCACATGGATGATGGGCAGGTTTCCAGCAGCGGAACGCCGGCTATAGACGAACATGCGATTCAACGTGTTATTTCTACAGTTGGAAAAGAATTGAAATGTTATAATACGGAACATTCGGGCTATGTAAAAGGAGAAAACCTTGCGTTCCTGGCAGGAGCAGGACACAGTGAAGAAAGCAATATGGGAATGGTAAAAGCAGTACGTGATTCCAGTTTATGCCAGGCATTTTTAGATGAAGAATACGAGCTGATAGAGGGCGAACACATCAAGCCAGAGGATAAAGATAAAATCCTTATCAGCAAAGCCCTTGCACAGGAGAATCATCTTTCTATTGGAGATAAGATTGTGCTTACCCATGCAAAGCTGGGTTCAGATAAGGGTGTATATACAGATTTGATAAAAGAAAAAAGTGCTTATGAAACTGTGGAAGTAAAAGGGATTTATCGTATAAAAAACAACTCTGACAATACCTTGAACCCAACAGCAAAAAAGGCGGAAAATCTTCTTTTCTCAGACAGTCAACTGCTGATACATCTACAGGAGCAGAAGCAAGGTATCTATGAGGGAGAAATTTCCTTTTTCATAGCTGACCCATTGCATCTTGATAAAATGGTAAAAGAAGTAAAAAATATGGATTCCATTGACTGGAAAAATCATGTCATCAATAGCAATGACTTTAAGTATTCCCAAATTGCAGAACAGCTTCAAGGTATGCAAAAGGTCGTTATCGCATTGACTATGATTACTTCAAGCTTAGGACTTGTGGTACTTATGCTGATACTGACATTAAGGATGCGTGGAAGAATACAGGAAGCGGGCATTTTACTTGCCATAGGAAAGTCGAAACAGGAGATTATGGGACAATTCTTATTAGAAGCACTGGTTTTACTGTTGCTTGGATTCTGGCTTTCCGTCATCATTTTTCTTCCCCTTGCAGATATATTAAATTCATTTCTGTTTGATTCCATAGCACAGACAGAGATTCATAAGAATTACTTACAGCCGGATTTCCTGCATTTTATTGCTTTGTTCCTGCTAGAAAGTCTTGGCGTTTTTATGACAGTTCTTGTATGCAGTGGAGCAATTTTAAGATTAAAGCCAAAAGAGATTTTAACAAAAATGAGTTAGGAGGATATTACCATGAATTTTTTAAAACGGGCTGTAAAATACTGTGCGAGACAGAAGTTACGCAGTCTAGTGCTGTTTTTCACCTTTACTCTGCTTTCTACAACAGTTTTGATTGCATATTCCAGTGAGAGAGCTGTTCAACAGGGAACAAAACAAATAAAGGAGACGGTAGGCGCTTCTGTTCGTATGGAACTTGATACAAATAATCAAAATAATTTTGGCGCAGCCGAAGACTTCGGGAATGGCGCTTCCGGATATACCTATCAGGGGGATTTTATTACAGAAAAAATCATAGATGCCATTTCAAAACTTCCTGGCGTGGTAAGTTACAATGCAAAAAGCTCAGAAGGATACTGGGGAATACCCAAAAATTTTGAAATATTTCCTGCAATGGTAAATGCTCCCGATTTAGCAACCCCATACCCTGCAGTATTAGACTCTTCCCTTGATATTAAATTTTTAAATGGAACATATAAGCTGGAGGAAGGACGCCATATCCAGCCGGAGGATTCCTATGTTGCGCTGATTCCCAAAGAACTGGCAGATAAAAACAGCCTGTCCGTAGGAGACAAAATCACCTTTCAGGATGGTGTAGAGGAAGCCGGCACAAGTACATTTGAAATTATTGGTCTTTTTGGCGGCACAGAGGGTACAACAAAGCAGGCAATTACCCCAGATGGTATTCCTGCAAACTGCGGATATATTGATATAAACAGTCTTGATAAAATTTATGGTCTGACAGGATATGATTATCTGGATATCTATACCCATTCTCCAGAGGAAGCTAAAGAACTAATGGAAACCATTAAGAATCTCCCGGAAGTGAAAGGAAAAACCTTTATTTTTAACCTGAACACAGAGGATTTTGATATGGTATCTACTCCGCTTTCTTCTTTTGGAAGCATGGTTGATACAGCGGTATGGACAATAACAGTTATTGGTACGCTTATTATTGTACTGTTTCTTGTTTTATGGACAAGAAGCCGGAAAAAAGAAATTGCGATTTTACTTGCAGTTGGTCGAAGTAAAGCAGAAATTGTGGGACAATTCTTAACAGAAAATATTCTGATTGCGATTTTATCTATGCTTGCATCAATAGCATTATCTTTTGGACTGGCGAATCAAATCGGCTCCTTTATTATCGGCAAAGCGGGAGAAGATATTGCTAATCTGAATATTCAGATTGCCACATCAGATATGATAAAAGTATTTGGAACTGGCTTTATATTAATCTGTCTTGCAGTGGTCATTGCTTCTTATACAGTTATTCGTTTACAGCCAAAAGATATTTTAACTAAAATGGAATAGGAGGAATTTACATATGAGCATATTATCATTTAAAGATTTATCTTACAGTTATAATCAGAAAAATACTGTATTGAAAGGTCTAAGTGCAGAATTGGAGCTTGGGAAAATTTATGCTATTCTGGGCTCCTCCGGCTGCGGAAAAACAACGCTTTTGTCTTTGCTTGGCGGGTTAGACAGTCCGACAAAGGGAACCATCTTTTTTCATGGAGAAGATATTGCGAAGAAAGGACTTGCCTACCACAGGCGCAATCATGTGGCCTTTATTTTTCAGGCGTATAATCTGATTGATTATCTGACTCCGAAAGAAAATGTGGCATTGACAAGCAAGCTGCCGCCTATGCCAATTTTAGAAAAAATGGGTCTGACAAAGGAAGAAGCAAAAAGAAATGTATTGCAATTATCCGGTGGGCAGCAGCAGAGGGTAGCCATTGCCCGTGCATTGGCTACAGAAGCGCCTGTTATTCTGGCGGACGAGCCAACCGGAAGCCTTGACGAAGATACCGCAATGGCAATTATGGACATTCTGGAAGAAAACGTACACAAGATGAACAAGTGTGCTGTTATTGTCACCCATTCTAATGAGATTGCAAAAAGAGCTGACGTTATCTTTCGTTTGAAACGCGGTGAATTGAAAACTGCTCCGTAAAGTGGCAGGCTGAAGCAACCTTTTCTTTTTCTCCACATATAGTAATGAAAAAGGGAAGTTTGTCATGGAGAAAGTAAAAAAAGCGGTTACCTATTGTCAGAATACGGCAAAGAACGAACTCTATACCGGAAAAGGCGTCGGTGTGGCAATTCTGGATACCGGCGCCTGCCCGCATCTGGATTTTGGAAGCCGCATCCTTGCCTTCAGGGATTATGTCAGAGGGTGGACCATGCCTTATGATGATAATGGTCATGGAACTCATGTGGCAGGGATTATCGGAGGCAATGGCAGAGCCAGCAGAGGAAGGTACTGCGGCATTGCCCCTGGATGTAGCCTCATTCCGATAAAAGTGTTAGATGAAAAAGGGAACGGAAAAAAGGAATCTGTGATTCATGCCATGGACTGGATTGAAAAAAACAGAGAAAAGTATAATATCCGTGTCGTGAATATTTCTGTTGGCAGTACCACCCAGGGAGAAAATCAGGATTTGATTGAAGCAGTGGAGCATATCTGGGATATCGGTCTGGTGGTGGTGGCGGCAGCGGGAAATCTGGGACCCAAAAGAGGAAGTATCACTGCACCGGGCTGTAGCCGGAAGGTGATTACAGTGGGAGCCTCAGATATGGTCATGGAGAATCAGGGGATTTCCGGCCGAGGGCCAACCAGGGAATGTATCAGCAAACCGGATATTGTGGCTCCCGGCAATGGGATTATCTCCTGTGCCTATAAGGCAGGTGTTTCTTCTTATGCGGCAAAAAGCGGTACTTCCATGTCTACCCCTGTGGTGACAGGAGGGATTGCGCTTTTACTGGAAAAAGAGCCCGGTCTTACCAACCTGGAGATTAAGAAACGACTAAAGGATACAGCAAAAGACCTGGGCTATGCACACAACTTACAGGGATGGGGATTCTTTCACCTTCCTTCTTTTTTATCCGGAAAAATAATATAACTTCAAGTTATGACTGCTATGGTATTGTAAAAAGTGTATTGACATATTTTGTATTATTGTATACAATGATACAAACATTTTAATGCAATAACTTAGCAGATGAATGAACAAACAGAGAAGATAGGAGTGTGCGTGATGATTAACAGAGCTGTCAGAATGAATTATCATACAAATTTACTGGAATTAGAGGAGCATATGTATCCCCTGGTGGATGTGGAATCACCAAATGTTTTCCGCAATCTGTTCCCCTACTGTGAAGTACCAAAGATTGCTTTTAATGACCGAATCGTCCCACACCATATGCCGGATGATATCTGGATTACAGACACAACCTTCCGGGATGGACAGCAGTCCAGAGCGCCTTATAGTACCAGTCAGATTGTGCGAATCTACGAATACCTTCATAAACTGGGAGGACCAAATGGAAAAATCCGTCAAAGTGAATTCTTTCTTTACAGCAAAAAAGACAGAGACGCTGTTTATAAATGTCTGGAAAAGGGCTATCAGTTTCCTGAGATTACCAGTTGGATTCGGGCAAATAAGGAGGACTTCCAACTGGTAAAAGATATTGGACTTAAGGAAACCGGAATTCTGGTTAGCTGTTCCGATTATCATATTTTTTACAAAATGAAAATGACCAGAAGACAGGCTATGGAGCATTATCTTTCTGTAATACGGGAATGTCTGGAAACTGGTATCAGTCCCAGGTGTCATTTGGAGGATATTACCAGGGCGGATATTTACGGGTATGTCATTCCCTTCTGTCTGGAATTAACAAAGCTTATGGAAGAATATTCGATTCCTGTTAAAGTACGCTGCTGTGATACTATGGGCTATGGAGTCAACTATCCGGGGGCTGTGATTCCCCGTTCTGTTCCTGGCATTATTTATGGAATTATGACCCATGCAGGGATTCCTTCTGAGCTCATTGAATTTCATGGTCACAATGACTTTTACAAGGCTGTAAGTAATTCTACCACAGCCTGGTTATACGGTGCCTGTGGAGTTAATTGTTCCCTTTTTGGTATCGGAGAGCGTACCGGAAATACGCCGCTTGAGGCTATGGTGTTTGAATATGCCCAGTTAAAAGGCACTTTGGATGGTATGGACACCACAGTGATTACAGAGCTGGCAGAATATTATGAAAAAGAAATTGGTTATGAGATTCCGGCCAGAACACCTTTTGTGGGAAGTGCCTTTAATGTCACCCGGGCGGGAATTCATGCTGACGGGCTCTTGAAAAATGAAGAGATTTATAATATCTTTGATACAGAGAAATTTCTTCACCGCGGGCCACAGGTTGCAGTTTCCAAAACCTCCGGTCTGGCAGGAATCGCTCACTGGATTAATAATCATTTTCACCTTGCAGAGTCAAAGCAGGTAGACAAAAACAGTCCCCTTGTGGCAGAGGTAAAATCCTGGGTGGATGCACAATACGAAGAGGGGCGTGTAACAGTGCTTACGGATGAAGAGCTTCTGGGTGTGATTGCACAGACCTGCAGCCGCCTGGGAATTAATTTGTAAAGGATGGAAAAAAGAAAGCATGGCAGGAGAATCATTACGGGGAAAAGTATTTGAGAAAATCAGAAATGATATTTTAAGAGGCAGATATAAAAAGGGTGACGAGCTTGTAGAGTGTACCATTGGTAAGGAATTAGGGGTCAGCAGAACTCCGGTAAGAGAGGCAATCCGGCAGTTGGAGCTGGAAGGACTGGTGCAGTTGATTCCAAACAAAGGCGCCTTTGTCACAGGAATTTCTGCCAGGGATGTGATGGATATGTATCTTATCCGGGCAAAACTGGAAGGGCTTTGCGCGGCTATGGCAGCCACCCACGTGACCAAGGAAACTTTGGACAAAATGGAGGAAGCCATTGTGCTGTCTGATTATTATGTGGAAAAGGGAAATTTCCAGCAGGTGTGCCAGCAGGACGGGGAATTTCACAAATTGTTATACGAAGCATCCCAAAGCCGGATTCTGGCTCACACCTTGTTAGATTTTCATCAATATCTGCAGAGAGTGCGTATGGCATCTGTAAAAGAAAGAAAACGTACCCAGCCTTCTGCCAGAGAACATAAACAGATTTTAGAAGCAATTCGAAGGGGAGACGAAAGAGCAGCAGAGCAGGCCGCTTATGAACACATTACAAATACCATGGAAAATTTCAAAAATCTGGATTTGGAAAAGGTTTTAAAAGAAGAAATGAAATAGCAGGTGAAACAGAGCAGAGAGGAGAGAAAAGCATGGAAAAAATTAAAATGACAACACCTCTGGTGGAAATGGATGGAGACGAAATGACCAGAATTCTCTGGAAATGGATTAAGGAGGAACTGATTGAACCCTTTGTGGAGTTGAAAACCCTGTACTATGACCTGGGTCTGGAACATAGAAATGAAACCAATGACCAGGTAACCATAGATGCAGCCAATGCCACAAAGGAATATAAAGTAGCTGTAAAATGCGCCACCATTACACCCAATGCTGCCAGAATGGAAGAGTATCAGTTAAAAGAAATGTATAAAAGTCCAAATGGCACCATTCGTTCCATGTTAGACGGTACGGTGTTTCGGGCTCCTATTCTTGTGAAAGGAATTGAACCCTGTGTAAAAAACTGGAAAAAGCCCATTACTCTGGCAAGACATGCCTATGGAGATGTGTATAAAAATACAGAAATGGTTATTCCAAAGCCTGGCAAGGTAGAACTGGTCTATACTGCCAAGGATGGAACAGAAACCAGGGAACTGGTACATGAATTTACCGGGGCAGGAGTTGTTCAGGGCATGCATAATCTGGATGCTTCCATTGAAAGCTTTGCAAGAAGCTGTTTTACTTATGCCCTGGATACCAGACAGGATGTGTGGTTTTCTACCAAGGACACCATTTCTAAGAAATATGACCATACCTTTAAGGATATTTTTCAGGAAATTTATGAAAAGGAATTTCAGGAAGCATTCCAAAAGGCAGGGATTACCTATTTCTATACATTGATTGATGATGCAGTTGCCAGAGTAATGAAAGCCGAAGGCGGCTTTATCTGGGCATGCAAGAATTATGACGGAGATGTTATGAGTGATATGGTATCCTCTGCTTTTGGTTCCCTGGCTATGATGACTTCGGTTCTGGTATCGCCTCATGGATACTTTGAGTATGAGGCAGCCCATGGAACGGTACAGCGCCACTATTATAAACATTTAAAGGGAGAAGAGACTTCTACCAACTCCGTTGCCACCATTTTTGCCTGGACCGGCGCTCTTAGAAAACGTGGGGAACTGGATGAGAACCCAGAACTGCAGACCTTTGCAGACAAGTTGGAGGAGGCGACCATTCGCGTCATTGAAGAGGGAAGCATGACAAAAGACCTGGCTCTTATTACAACGCTGGAACACCCGGTTGTTTTAAACAGCAAAGAGTTTATTCTGGCAATTCGTAAAGCGCTGGAAGCACAGGCTTCTTAAACGGCAGTTATCCATAAAAATAATATACCATAGACAAAGAGAAGAACTGGCTACTGTGCCAGTTCTTCCCACTTTTCGTAAAGTTCTTCTAATTTTTCTGCAATTTCTGCTTTTTCTTTTGACAGGGCAACGCATTTTGAGACATTGGTGGCAACCTGTGGGTCAGACATTTCTTCGTCAATTTCCTTATCCCTTGTTTCCAGCTCCTCAATGGCTTTTTCTGTTTTTTTCAAATCATTTTCCCGCTTCCGCATACGTGCCTGTTCTTCTTTTTGCTGTTTCCAGTCCAGCTTTGTGGCAGATACGGTTTCCGGAACAAGCTCTTCCTCCTGAGAAGGAGCGTAAATCTGCGTTAATTCTTCCTTTTTTTCCAGATAATAATCATAATTGCCAATATAATTTACCAGTCTCTGGTTCGTCAGTTCTAAAATTCTGGTAGCGGTTTTGTTAATGAAATAACGGTCATGAGAAACATATAGAACCGTTCCTTCATAATTATTCAACGCCTCTTCTAAAATTTCCTTAGAGGTAATATCCAAATGGTTGGTAGGCTCGTCCAAAATCAGGAAGTTTGCTTCTGAAAGCATAAGCTTTGCCAGGGAAACGCGTCCCCGTTCTCCACCGCTTAGGGCAGATACCAGCTTGAATACATCATCTCCGGTAAACAAAAAGGCTGCCAGAAGGTTTCGGATTTCGGTATTGGTAAGTTTTGGATAGTCATCCTGAATTTCCTGGAAAATCGTCTTTTCCATATGCAGTACATGATGTTCCTGGTCATAATAGCCAATGTGAACCTTGCTGCCAAGATGGAAACATCCCTCATCCGCAGGAAGAAGCTGATTTAAAATCTTTAAAATCGTGGTTTTTCCGGTTCCGTTATTTCCAATAATTGCCACACGTTCTCCCCGTTTAACGGAAAAATTCAAGTCCTCAAACAAGGGGGTGGAAGGAAAGGATTTGCTTAAATGCTCTACGGTAAGTACGTCATTTCCGCTGGTAATTCTGGGGCGCAGAGAAATCCGCATGGAATCATCTACTTCAGCAGGCTTTTCCAGAACTTCTATCTTTTCCAGCATTTTTTCCCGGCTTTCTGCTCTTCGGATGGATTTTTCCCGGTTAAAGGACTTTAACTTTGCAATAACCTCTTCCTGGTGTTTGATTTCCTGCTGCTGGTTTAAGTAAGCCTGATAAGCCGCTTTTCGGAGCATGGCCTTTTTCTCACTGTAGGCAGAATAATTTCCTGTAAAAGAGGTTACTTTGGCATTGTCGATTTCGATGATTTTAGTAGCGACTTTGTCCAGAAAATAACGGTCATGGGACACAATGAAAACCGCTCCCGGATAGTTTAGAAGATAAGTTTCCAGCCATGCAATGGAATCCATGTCCAAATGGTTGGTAGGCTCATCCAGCAGGATGATATCCGGCTTAGAGAGCAGCAGCCTGCCAAGGGCAACTCTGGTTTTTTGTCCACCGGAAAGAGTGGCAACCGGTTTTTCAAAATCTTCTTCAGAAAATCCCAGACCTTTTAAGACACCAACCAGTTCACTTTTGTAAGCATAACCGTTTTCCAGTTCAAACTCATGGGTAAGTCTGGAATAAGCTTCCATAAGCTTTGTCAGTTCTTCTCCTGTGGTGTGCTTCATTTGAAGTTCCATGTCCCGCATCCGGTCTTCCATATCCAGGATATGTTGTTTTACCTGAAGAAGAGAGTCATAGATGCTTAGCTGGCTGCTTAATTCCTGATGCTGTGCCAGATAACCAAGGGTTTTCCCTTTGGATAAAATCACCTGTCCGTTATCCGGAGCTAATTCTCCTACAATCATACGGAAAAGTGTAGACTTACCCGCACCGTTAATACCGACTAAAGCAGCTTTTTCCCGTTCTTCTATGTGAAAACTGGCGTCTTTTAGAATCGTAACGCCGTCAAAGGATTTTTCTATATTCTGACATGCTAAAATCATGAGGTATCATCTCCTTTTTGTGATAATCAGTATCTATTATATATCGGACAAAAGGAATTTGACAACAGATAAAATGAATAATATTGACTTTAATTTAACAATTCTATATAATGAAGCATAGAAATGTGTATTTTTGGGTACAGGAGGGTGAAACGTGGAGGAAAAGTGCATATCAAAAGCAGTAATAAAGAGACTACCCCGCTATTACCGATATTTAGGCGAACTCATAGAAGAAGGTGTAGAACGGATATCCTCCAATGAGTTAAGCGCCAAGATGCGGGTAACAGCATCGCAGATTCGTCAGGATTTAAACAATTTCGGCGGTTTTGGCCAGCAGGGGTATGGATATAATGTTCCGTATTTATATGAGGAGATTGGAAAAATCCTGGGTCTTGATAAAACCCATCATATGATTATCATAGGAGCCGGCAATTTGGGACAGGCTCTTGCAAATTATGTAAAATTTGAGAAACGTGGTTTTAAAATTGTGGGGATTTTTGATGTGAATCCGGTTTTAAAAGGAATTTCTATTCGCGGAAATGAAATCCGTATGATGGAGGAACTGCCTCAGTTTTTAAAGGAAGAAAAGGTGGAGATTGCTACCCTGACATTACCGAAAAACAATGCTGCGGAGGCAGCAGACCTTCTGGTAAAAAACGGGATTAAAGCCATCTGGAATTTTGCTCATCTGGATTTAAACGTACCAAAGGATGTGATTGTTGAAAATGTCCATCTTTCGGAAAGTCTGATGCGTTTATCCTACAATTTAAACTGTCAGGCAGCAGAGCAGGAGAAATAAAAAAAGAAAGGCTGGCGCGAAGAAAGATTGCGCCAGCCTTTTTCAGAAAGGACTGGGTATGTCATGAAGCGGATTGTAACAGGAAAAGAAATGAAAGCTTTGGATCGTGATACCATAGAAGAAATGGGAGTTCCATCTCTGGTACTTATGGAGCGCGCAGGGCTGGCTGCCGCCAATGCATTAAGGGAGTCTGAGTTTCCTCTTGAGAAAGTGCTGATACTGTGCGGCAGCGGAAACAACGGAGCAGACGGGGTGGTGATTGCCAGACTTCTGCACTTATGGGGGTATCAAACCGATGTCTGCATTTTGGGAAATCCGGAACATTTTACGGAAGAAATGAAAAAACAGATAGATATTGGAAAAAAATATGGATTATCCTTTGTCAAGACTTTTCACCAAAAGGAATATACTACTATTGTAGATGCAATTTTCGGCGTGGGGCTTTCCCGTGAGGTAACCGGAATTTATGGGGAAGTAATAAGGAACCTGTCACACTACCAGGGAAAGATTTTGTCTGTGGATATTCCTTCCGGTATTTCAGCAGATACCGGACAGATACTGGGTTGTGCAGTACATGCAGATTTGACAGTTACGTTTGCCTTTTTAAAAGCCGGATTGTGTCTCTATCCCGGTGCGTCCTATGCAGGAAAGCTGCTGGTGGCAGATGTGGGGATTTATGCGCCGAAAAAAGAAGAAGGGTCTTCAGTCATTTTTGCCTGTGAGAAAAGAGACCTTGAGCACATTGTCAGAAAGCCGGAGGGAAACAAAGGTACCTTTGGAAAAATTCTGCTGGTGGCAGGAAGCAGCGGCATGTTTGGTGCTGCTTACCTCAGTGGCATGGCAGCTATGAGAACAGGAGCAGGTATGCTGAAAATCTGTACCAGAGAAGAAAACCGCAGCCTTTTTTCCTGCTTCCCGGAAGCAATGCTTCAGACTTATGGGGAGGATACGGATTTGCAGGAACTGTTGGCAGACAGCCTGGACTGGGCGGATGTAGTGGGGATTGGACCTGGGCTTGGAACCTCAAAACAGGCAGCAAAGCTTTTGGATATTCTTCTTACACATTGCCAGAAGCCCCTGGTTCTGGATGCGGATGCTTTAAATCTTCTAAAAGACCGCATTCCTAACTTAAAAGCACATACAGGCCAGGTGATGCTTACGCCTCACCTGGGAGAACTTGCCAGGATTTCAGGGATTTCCCCCGGTGAGTGGAAAAAAAATCCCCTGAATCTTACAAAAAGGCTTGCCAAAGAGCTTTCTGCTGTCTTAATATGTAAAGATGCCAGAACTGTCATCAGTACCCCAAAGGGAGAGACCTATATCAACCTCTCCGGAAATGACGGGCTTGCAACAGCGGGAAGCGGAGATGTTTTAACAGGCATTCTTCTGGGACTGCTGGCGCAGGGATATCCGCCTGAACAGGCAGCCAGTCTTGGGGTATACCTTCACGGGGCAGCCGGTGACCGGGCGGCAGACAAGATTGGAAAAGCCGCACTTTTGGCAAGTGACATTATACAAAGCGCAGGAGAACTTTTAAAGACTGCACAGAAAGAAGGAACACAATTATCATGAATATGCACAGCAGGATTCAGGCAGAAATTGACCTGGATGCCATGACGTATAACCTGGAACATATTAAGAAAAATTTAAAACCTGGAACCAAAATCATCGCTGTTTTAAAAGCAGACGGTTATGGACATGGGGCAGTTCCCCTTGGAAAAAGAATCCAGCAGGATCCTAGCGTCTGGGGAATTGCAGTAGCAACTGTAGAAGAGGGCATAGAACTGCGGGAAGCCGGAATTACCAGTCCCATCCTCATTTTGGGATATACTTATCAGGAGGATTACCAGAAAATCGTGGATATGGATTTCAGACCGGCTGTTTTTAAAAAGTCCATGGCACAGGAATTGTCAAAAGCAGCAGTAAGAGCCAGAAAAACATTGAAAATACATATTAAAATTGATACTGGTATGACCAGAATCGGCTACCGGAATGTGGAAACAGACGTTCCTGAAATTCTGGAAATTTCCAGGCTTCCCGGAATTGAAGTAGAAGGTATTTTTACCCATTTTGCAAGGGCAGATGAAACAGATATCGCCCCTGCCAGGATACAGTATGAAAAATTTCAGGAATTTCTTCATGCCCTGGAAGAAAAGGGGTTGTCCATTCCCATGAAACACTGTTCCAACAGCGCTGGAATTATCCGTATGCAGGAAGCGAATCTGGACGCTGTAAGGGCAGGAATTATTCTTTACGGTTTATATCCGTCTCCTGAAGTAGAGCAGGAACCAGTGCCTTTAAAACCACTTATGAGTCTGAGAAGTCACATTGCGTACATAAAAACCGTAGAGCCAGGCGTTGAAATCAGCTATGGAGGCATTTTTACAACAACCAGAAAGACCCGGGTAGCCACCATACCGGTGGGGTATGCAGATGGTTATGCCAGAGGGTTGTCTAATAAAGGCAGTGTGTTGATTCGCGGAAAACGGGCGCCGATTCTTGGAAGAGTCTGCATGGATCAGTTTATGGTGGATGTTACGGATATACCAGAGGCCAGGGAACTGGATCAGGTGACCCTTCTTGGAAGAGACCAAAAGGATTGTATCACCATGGAAGAACTGGGAGATCTCTCCGGCAGATTTAACTATGAATTTGCCTGCTGTATCAGCAAACGGGTGCCGCGGGTTTACCGGGAAACAAAACAGAAATAAAAAATACCCTGGATAATACATGAATACACACAAAAAAGCTGGGAAGAATAGTTACCAGATATAGAACATCGAAATAGAAAAAATCGGAGTGTGAAATGTGTGATTATCAAACGAGGCGATATTTTTTATGCGGATCTGCGTCCTGTGGTTGGAAGTGAACAGGGCGGTGTCAGACCGGTTCTGATTATTCAGAATGATATTGGGAACAAGCACAGCCCAACTGTTATCTGTGCTGCCATCACTTCCAGGATGAATAAAGCCAAACTTCCTACGCATATTGAGATTGACGCTTCTTCCTATGCCATTGTCAAGGATTCTGTGATTTTGCTGGAACAGCTTCGCACCATTGACAAACGCCGGCTAAAGGATAAGGTGTGTCATTTGGATGCGGAGATTCTGAACAAGGTGAACCATGCCCTTTGTATCAGCCTGGAACTGCTTACATAGCCAGGTGGCTTTTCAAAAAAGGAAATCTTGACGAAAGATACGGAAAATGGTATTTTATTCATGGTACGGTTTTACCGTTCCAAAAGACTGAAGAAGAAAGAAGGAATTAAAAGAATTTATGGATGACGGTAGCAGCCCTTTGTGGGCTCTGACGGTATTTACTTTATTTATTATGGGAAACGGGATTATGTATGGCTTTGGCGCTGCCATACAAAAGGTCAGTGAAAGTGAGATTGAAAAAAGGGCCCTGGAACAAAAGGATAAGAAATCCCTCTGGCTTCTGGATGTGATTCAGCATCCCGGAGCGATTGTAAACACCATATCCACCACAGCAATTTTTCTCAGTATTTTAGCCGGATATGTGGGAGTAAGAGCCATTACTCCTTATGTTTACTCCTGGATAAGACAACTGAATCAGGTGGCAGATATTCAGATTCCTCAGATCATATACTGGGACGTGGCATTTCTTCTGGTGTATCTGGTTTCTCTGATTATTCTCATTGCGCTGGGAGTCCTGTCCGCAAAAAAAATCTTTAATCATGATCCGGATCGCTGGGTCTACCGGACAGCAGGTATTGTAAAAGCTTTTGTGGCAATTTTCTGGCCGGTCACTTTTTTAAGCACCAGGCTTTCTAATTTGGTGGTGCGTCTTTTTGGCGTTGACCCTAATCAGCAGGAAGATGATGTGACAGAAGAAGAGATTATTTCCATGGTGGATGATGCCCATGAGCAAGGGGTAATTGAGGAAAGTGAAGCAGAGATGATTCAGAATATCATGGAGTTTTCTGAGACAGAGGCAAGAGATATTATGACCCACAGAAAAAATCTCCATGCCTTAAATGAAACTACGCTGTTAAAAGATGCGCTGTCTTATATGCTGGAAAACAGCAATTCCCGTTATCCTGTATACCGGGAAGATATTGACAATATTGTGGGAATTCTGCATTTAAAGGACGTTATGAAGCAGATTACCCTTGGAAACTGTGAGGATTCTCCCATTGGAATGATTCCACACTTAATCCGGGAAGCGATTTATGTGCCGGAAACCAGAAACATCAATGATTTGTTCCAGAGAATGCAGGCAAAGAAAATCCACATGGTTATTGTGGTGGATGAGTATGGCCAGACTTCGGGAATTGTCACCATGGAGGATATTCTGGAGGAAATCGTAGGAAATATTCTGGATGAATACGATGAAGAAGAGCATTACATTCAGGTTCAGACCGATGACTCCCTGATTATGGAAGGACTGACCCCTTTAGAGCAGGTGGATGAGGTTCTGGATTCTGATTTTGATGAAGAGGATTTTGATACTTTAAACGGGTATCTGACTTCTGTTCTCGGACATGTCCCGAATCTGTCTGAGGATAAAGAAATAAAAGCAAAGGGATATGTATTTACCATCCTTGGGGTGGAAAATAATACCATACAAAAAGTGCGGGTAGAGAAGCTGCCCCAGGAAGAAAAAGGAGAAGAAGCATGTCAGGACATTCAAAATTTGCAAATATAAAGCACAAGAAAGAAAAAAACGATGCCAAGAAAGGTAAAATCTTTACTGTAATCGGAAGAGAAATCGTAGTTGCAGTAAAAGAGGGAGGTCCGGATCCTGCCAATAACAGCAAGCTGCGTGACGTTATTGCAAAGGCAAAAGCAAACAACATGCCAAACGATACCATTGATCGTGGTATTAAGAAAGCGGCCGGAGATGCCAATGCAGATAACTTTGAGGTGCTTACCTATGAAGGATATGGACCAAATGGCGTAGCGATTATCGTAAAAACTCTTACAGACAATAAAAACCGTACTGCCGGAAACGTAAGAAGCTATTTTACCAAGGGAAATGGAAATATCGGAACCCCTGGCTCTGTATCTTTTATGTTTGATAACAAAGGACAGATTATCATTGATAAGGAAGAATGTGAAATGGATGCAGACGACCTGATGATGATTGCCCTGGATGCAGGCGCAGAAGATTTCGCAGAAGAGGAAGACAGCTACGAAATTCTTACAGATCCGGATGAGTTCAGCACTGTAAGAGAAGCCCTGGAAAAAGAAGGCATTCCTATGATGGAAGCTCAGGTGGCTATGATTCCTCAGACTTATGTGGAACTTACAGATGAGCAGGATATTAAGAACCTTCAGAAAACCCTGGACTTACTGGATGACGATGATGATGTCACAGATGTGTGGCACAACTGGGATGAATAAGCCCCTTTATGTATAAAAAACAAAAGGATACACATAATACCTCCAGAAGAAAATCTGGAGGTATTGTTATGTCTGAAGAAAAACAGGAAAAGCTGGAAAAAACAGAAAAACAAAATGAGGAAATTACAGAGCTTGGAGAAGTACTGCTGGAAGAAAATGAGAAGCAGTATCATATTCAGCTTTTGTCCGTAATAGGAGAGGTGGAAGGCCATGAATGTCTTCCCAATAACAGCAAAACCACCAAATACGAACATGTTTTGCCAAAGCTTGCTATGATTGAAGACAGCCGGGAGATTGACGGGCTTCTGATTCTGTTAAATACCGTAGGCGGTGATGTGGAGGCGGGTCTTGCCATTGCAGAGATGATCGCATCTCTTAGCAAGCCCACGGTTTCCCTGGTTTTGGGAGGCGGACATTCCATTGGGGTTCCCCTGGCAGTTTCTGCTGATTATTCCTTTATTGTTCCAAGCGCCACCATGGTAGTGCATCCGGTACGGAGCAATGGCATGTTTATTGGCGTGATGCAAAGCTACCGAAATATGGAGAAAATCCAGGACCGGATAACCGGATTTGTATCCAGCCATTCCCATATGTCCAAGGAGCGCATGGAGGAACTGATGCTGGACACCTCACAACTGGTGAAGGATGTGGGAACCATGCTGGAAGGACGTGAAGCAGTGGAGGAAGGACTGATTGACGAAACCGGAGGCATTCAGGAAGCCATGAAAAAGCTTTATGAGCTGATTGAGTCGCAGAAATAAGTTGTACGAATGAAAAATCTATGATAGAATAAACATTTGATAATAAATACGAATGAAGAGGATGTACAAATGTCAGTGATACAGGCATTGCTGCTGGGACTGGTACAGGGTATTACAGAATTTCTTCCTGTAAGCAGTTCCGGTCATTTAGCCATTTTAGAAAATTTGTTTCAGATAAAGAATCAGACAGGATTTACCTTTGAGGTGTTGCTCCATATAGGAACTCTTGGGGCTATTCTTGCTGCCTTCTGGCAGGATTTAAAACGCCTTTTCCTGGAAGGCTGCAAAATGCTCTATGATGCATTTGAGAACCTGAAAACCTACTTTCACAACAGAAACCAACAGGATGCCAGACGATATCGAAAGCTGATTTCCAACAATTACCGGAAACTGCTTTTGCTCCTTGCAGTGACTACTTTATCCACTGCCATTATGGGCTTTTTGTTAGAAGGCAGGGCTGCCCAGGCAAAAGAAAACCTTCTGGCTCCGGCAATGGGATTTTTTTTCACAGGTGTTTTTCTGCTGGTGGTAGACTTCTTTCCCGCAGGAAATAAGATTCCAAAAGATGTAGGGTGGACAGCAGCGCTTGCCATCGGGATTGTCCAGGGAATTGCTGTATTTCCGGGAATTTCCCGTTCCGGTATTACCATTGCCCTGTGCCTTTTACTGGGATTTAATAAAAAGTTTGCAGTGAAATATTCCTTCCTTGCTGCTGTTCCAACGGTTGTGGGAGCTGCTGTTTTGGAATTGTCTCAAAATGGAGGCAAAGGACTGTCCCCGGAGATTATAGGAACCTATGGAATCTCTGCCCTGGCAGCAGGGATTGTGGGATATTTTTGTATTAAAATGATGCTGAATCTGGTACGAAAAAAAAGATTTGTTTATTTTGCAGTGTACTGTTTTCTGGCAGGTACTGCAGCAGTGGTTTGTAATTTTGTATTATGAGGGGAGAGATGATGGATGGCGGCAGCCAGAAAAAATAACAGGAATCAAAAAAGTACAAAATCAGGAAAAAGAAAACAGCCTCAGAAAGTAAAAACAACGGTATCCGGGACTTCTATTGAGGCAGAAGTAACTCTTTGGACAGTTCTGGCAATTTCCATTGTTCTGTTAATCAGCAACTTTGGCATTGGAGGCACGGTTGGAAATGCCATTAGCAGTTTCTTTTTCGGGCTGGTAGGGCTGGTTTGTTATCCCCTGCCAATTTTTATGTTTTTGGGTATTGCCTTTGTGATTTCCAACGGAAGAAATCCCAGAGCCTACCGGAAAATGGCTGGCTTTCTTCTGTTCTTTCTGGCAGCCTGTATGTTTATGCAGATTCTTACAGAAGGAGCTGTGTTTGAGAAAGAAATTTTCACCTATTATGAAGTATCAGCAGAGTATAAAACCGGAGGAGGTCTGGTAGGCGGCATTCTTTGCAGACTGTGTGTACAGGCTTTTGGAACGGTAGGGACGTATGTGATTGCCGGAGTGTCCATTATGATTTCCCTGGTGCTTATTACCCAGAAATCCATGTTTGATATGATACGTAAGTGCAGCAGATGGATGTACAGAAACGCAGCACAGCACAGACAGAGACGTTTGGAGGAGGCGCGTATCCGCCAGGAAGAAGAGGAGGAACAGGAACAACAGGAGCAGCGCCGCCAAAAGCGGCATAAGAGAACTCTGGAAGATTCCGAAGATACGGTAAAAAAAGAGCGGAAGAAAATTTTCCAGGAACAGATTCTCCTGAAGAAAAAAGAAGAGACGCCGGAACCGGAAAAAGAGCCGGAAAAGGAAACAACCATAGAAGAACCCTTTATACCGGAAAAAGCATTTCCTATTCACAGAGCAGATCATCTGGTTCAGGATCTGGAAGAAATTGCAGCTATTGAAGAGGGAGTTCCTCAGGAGGAGAACAAGACACAGACAAATACTGCCAAAAATCCACGTTCTTCCAAAGAGGAAATCCAGCAGGGAGTGGATGCGGTAAAAGAGGAAATTGCCAGCAAAGAAATCCTGGAAAAAAAGGAATATAAGTTTCCGTCTTTGTCTCTGCTGAAAAAGGGACAGAAAAATACAGGGGATTCGGACAGTCATTTGCGGGAAACAGCCAGAAAGCTGCAGGATACCTTACATAATTTCGGCGTCAACGTGACAATTACAGATGTAAGCTGCGGACCTACGGTTACCAGATATGAGCTGCAGCCGGAACAGGGTGTAAAAGTAAGCAAGATTGTGGGACTTACCGATGATATTAAATTAAATCTGGCCGCTACGGATATCCGTATTGAAGCGCCTATTCCAGGCAAAGCGGCGGTGGGAATTGAGGTTCCAAATGCCAATAACAGTACGGTTATGTTGCGGGATCTGCTTCAGTCTCCGGAATTTCAGCATCATAAATCAAACCTGGCTTTTGCAGCAGGAAAAGATATTGCAGGGAAACCGGTGATTGCAGATATTGCGAAAATGCCCCATCTGCTTATTGCAGGCGCTACAGGTTCCGGTAAATCCGTATGTATTAATACTTTAATCATGAGTATTCTTTACAAAGCATCCCCGGATGATGTAAAATTAATTATGATTGATCCTAAAGTGGTGGAATTAAGTGTCTATAATGGTATTCCCCATTTGTTTATTCCAGTGGTCACAGATCCGAAAAAAGCAGCAGGAGCCTTAAACTGGGCAGTAGCGGAAATGACAGAACGCTACAATAAATTTGCACAGTATAATGTCCGGGATTTAAAGGGATATAATGAAAAAGTGGCATCTATTGAGGATATTCAGGATGAAAACAAGCCGAAAAAGCTGCCTCAGATTGTCATTATTGTAGACGAGCTTGCTGACCTTATGATGGTTGCTCCCGGAGAGGTGGAAGATTCTATCTGTCGTCTGGCACAGCTTGCCAGAGCAGCAGGGCTTCATCTGATTATTGCCACCCAGAGACCTTCTGTCAATGTTATTACAGGACTCATTAAGGCAAACATGCCTTCCAGAATTGCCTTTTCTGTTTCTTCCGGCGTGGACTCCAGAACCATTCTGGATATGAACGGGGCAGAAAAACTTCTGGGAAAAGGTGATATGCTTTTTTATCCCCAGGGCTATCAGAAGCCTGCCCGGGTGCAGGGGGCTTTTGTCAGTGACCAGGAAGTGGGAGATGTGGTGGCATTTTTAGCAAGCCAGCATCCGGAGGCAGACTATGATAAGGATATTCAGGAAAAAATCGAGGCAGTAAAAGAAGCTGCTCCCCAGGGACAGGACAATGGTAATGACAGAGATGCATATTTTAAGGATGCAGGTAAATTTATTATTGAGAAAGATAAGGCTTCCATAGGAATGCTTCAAAGGGTATTTAAAATCGGATTTAACAGGGCAGCCAGAATTATGGATCAGCTTTGTGAAGCCGGTGTAGTCGGAGAAGAAGAAGGCACAAAGCCAAGAAAGGTTTTGATGTCTATGGAAGAATATGAGCAGTTTATTGATGAATATTTATAGAAAATGAGGATAGAATCGCATGAAGTGTACAAACTGTGGTGCAGAGTTTGAAGATGGAACCTTGTTTTGCCCAAAGTGTGGCAAAGAGGTACAGTGGGTCCCGGAATATCATACTTTAGAGACTATTCTGAGACAGAAAGAGTTAATGGAACAGGAAAAAAAGAAAAAGGAGCTGGAAGCCCAGAAGGAAAGAGAGCGGCAGCAGCGAAAAGCAGAGCAGGAGAGGCGCAGGAAAAGGAAGAAAAATATGATTCTGGGAAGCTGTGCAGCAGTAGTGGTGGTTGCAGCAGGACTGGGACTATTTTTTGTTTATCAGACTCAGCACAATTCCTTTGACTTTCAGATGGCTCAGGCAGAGACAAAATTCAGCAATAAGAACTACGAAGATGCCATGAAGTATGTGCAGCAGGCTTTGGCTTTAAGACCGGACAGTGCAGAAGCAAATATTCTGCAGGCTAAAATTTATCTGAAAAACGAAGATGAGGCAGCCGCTTTGGACATTCTTTTGGAGGTTGTGAAGGAGTTCCCGGATAATACCAGCGCCTATGGCGAGCTTTTGCGTCTCTATGAGAATCAGGAGGAGTATGAAAAAATCCGGGACCTTATGGCAAATGCCAGTGAGGAAATGCAGGATATGTACCAGAGTTATGTCTGTCCACTTCCAACCGTTTCCCAGGGCGGTGGCGAATATACAGAAGCTCTTTCTTTGGAATTTAACAATCTTTTAGAGGGAACTCAGGTATACTATACCCTGGATGGTTCCAAACCTGATACCTCAAGCCAGAAGTATGAGGGACCCATTTCCCTGGAGGAAGAGGGTAAAATAACCCTGAAATATATTGCTTACAATGAGAAAAATATTCCCAGTGAAGTAGGAGAAGAAACCTACCAGATTACTTACGAAGCGCCGGAGAAACCTTTGATTTCTCCAAGCGACGGACAGTATGAGTATGCAGAACAAATTATTGTGACCGCCCAGGATGGCTGTGATATTTACTATGCCTTTGATGAAGAACCTACCCTGGAAAGCAGCAAATATACAGGACCCATTGCAATGCCTACGGGAGAGCATACTTTTTCTGCGATTGCAGTGGATGAAAGAGGAAAAATCAGTCCGGTAAGCAGTAAAATGTATGTGTATTACAACTAAAAATGGAAAATTATAGAAGGGAAACGGGCAGATTGCACAAAGTTTCCTGATAAACCAAGAAAACGGATTGAATTTTTATTCAGATTGCCTTATACTGTAGGGTAATGATGATACCGGAGTGGAGGGAAAGCCGAAATTCCGTATGAAATAAGAGGAGGACATTATGTACAAGATACGAAAAGCAGAAAAGCTGAATGAGATTGTATATCTCATGGTTGTAGAAGCACCCATGGTAGCAAAACATTGTGAACCGGGTCAGTTCATCATTGTAAAATTAGATGATGCAGGAGAGAGAATTCCTTTGACCATCTGTGATTATGACAGAGAAGAAGGAACTGTAACCATCGTATTCCAGCCTATTGGAGCATCTACAGAAAAATTTACAACATTACAGGCAGGAGATGCTTTCCAGGATTTCGTTGGACCTCTGGGATGTCCCTCTGAGTTTGTAAATGAAGATTTAGAAGAATTAAAGAAAGAAAAAATCCTGTTTGTAGCCGGTGGTGTTGGTACTGCTCCGGTATATCCTCAGGTAAAATGGCTTCATGAACATGGTATTGATGCTGATGTTATTGTGGGAGCAAAAACAAAAGACCTGATTATCCTGGAAAAAGAAATGGAAGCAGTAGCAGGTAATCTCTACATTACCACAGATGATGGTTCCTATGGCCGCAGCGGTATGGTTACAAAAGTAATCGACGATTTAGTAGCAGAAGGCAAAACCTATACCAAATGTGTTGCCATTGGTCCTATGATTATGATGAAATTCTGCTGCCTGACCACAAAGAAATACGAAATTCCTACGATTGTCTCCATGAACCCGATTATGGTAGACGGTACTGGTATGTGCGGTGCCTGTCGTGTGATTGTAGGTGGAGAAGTGAAATTTGCCTGCGTTGACGGTCCTGAATTTGACGGACATGCCATTGACTGGGATCTGGCTATGAAGAGACAGCAGATGTACAAGACAGAAGAAGGAAGAGCAATGCTGAAGCTACAGGAGGGTGATACCCACCATGGCGGATGCGGACACTGCGGAGGTGACGAATAATGGGAAACGTATTAGAAAAAGTTCCTGTAAGAGAACAGGATCCACAGGTAAGAGCAACAAACTTTGAAGAAGTTTGTCTGGGATATAACAAAGAAGAAGCTATGGAAGAAGCAGCGCGCTGCTTAAACTGTAAAAACGCAAAATGTATCAAAGGATGTCCTGTATCTATTAATATTCCTGCTTTTATTCACGAAGTAAAAGAAGGCAATTTTGAAGAAGCATATAAAGTAATCGGTCAGTCCAGCGCACTGCCTGCTGTCTGTGGACGTGTCTGTCCTCAGGAGTCTCAGTGTGAAGGTGTCTGCATCAGAGGCATTAAGGGAGAGGCTGTTTCCATTGGTAAACTGGAACGTTTTGTTGCAGACTGGGCAAAAGAAAACGGTATTAAACCAGAAGCTCCGGCTGAGAAAAACGGACACAAAGTAGCAGTCATCGGTTCCGGTCCTTCCGGACTTACCTGCGCCGGTGATCTGGCAAAAATGGGTTATGATGTTACTATCTTTGAAGCCCTTCATGAAGCCGGCGGTGTTTTGGTATACGGTATTCCTGAATTCCGTCTTCCAAAAGAAAAAGTTGTAAAAGAAGAAGTAGAAAACGTAAAATCTTTAGGTGTTAAGATTGAAACAAATGTTATTATCGGTAAATCTACTACCATTGATGAGTTACTGGAAAACGAAGGCTTTGAGGCAGTATTTATTGGTTCAGGAGCTGGTCTTCCAATGTTTATGGGAATTCCGGGAGAAGTATCAAACGGAGTATTCTCTGCCAACGAATACCTTACAAGAAGCAACCTGATGAAAGCTTTTCGTGATGACCACGATACACCAATCGTAACCGGCAAGAAGGTTGTTGTTGTAGGCGGCGGTAATGTTGCCATGGATGCTGCAAGAACTGCTCTTCGTTTAGGCGCTGAGGTTCATGTAGTATACAGAAGAAGTGAAGAAGAACTTCCGGCCAGAAAGGAAGAAGTACACCATGCGAAAGAAGAAGGCATTATCTTTGACCTTCTGACAAACCCGGTCGAAATCCTGGCAGATGAAAATGGATGGGTAAAAGCAATCAAATGTGTACGTATGGAATTAGGGGAGCCAGATGCTTCCGGAAGAAGACGTCCGGTGGTTATTGAAGGTTCAGAATTTGAGATGGAAGCAGACACAGTGATCATGTCTCTTGGAACTTCTCCAAACCCACTGATTTCTTCTACTACCATTGGCCTGGACATCAACAGAAGAAAATGTATCATTGCAGATGAAGAAACCGGAAAAACATCCAAAGAAGGCGTTTACGCCGGTGGCGATGCAGTAACCGGCGCAGCTACTGTTATTCTGGCTATGGGTGCAGGAAAAGCGGCTGCAAAAGGCATTGATGAATTTATCAAGAACAAAACAAAATAATACATAGACTGTATAGAAACGGTGCAGATACTTTGAAATCTGTACCGTTTTTTAAGTTTAAAGGAGAGAGCAACCTTATGAAGGAATCGAATCAAATAACAGCATGGCTAAGAGGTGAGCTTCAAAAGCACATAGATGAGACCTATAAACAGTTTCACACTTCTCTGGTTCCAGGTCTTACGAAAATGATGGGTGTAAGAATTCCTATTTTGCGGGAACTGGCAAAAAAAGCGGCAAAAGAAGACTATTACGGATTCATAGAGGATTTTCAACCGGAAATCTATGAGGAAGTGATGATTCGCGGCATGATGATTGGATATGCCAAATTTCCCATGGAGGAGCAGAAAAGAGAGTTAAAAAAATTTATCCCCCTTATCAATAACTGGGCTGTATGCGACAGTTGCTGTACCACTTATAAATTTATGAAGAAAAATCAAGAAGAGTGGTTTTCTTTTCTTGAGCCTTATTTAAACAGTAGCCAGGAGTATGAAATCCGCTTTGCAGTGGTATGTCTTTTGGATGTCTTTGTTCAGGAGGCATTTATTGACAGAATTTTGAACTGTTTTTCTGACATTCATCATGAGGGATATTATGTGAAAATGGCTGTGGCCTGGGCTGTCTCTGTGTGTTATGTGAAATTTCCTGAAAAAACAGAGGACTTTCTTCTGAAAAATACTCTGGATGATTTTACTCATAACAAGGCAATCCAGAAAATCCGGGAATCCTACCGGGTTTCCAAAGAGGAGAAAGAACGGCTGAATCAGTGGAAGCGCAAAGAAAAGAAAGAACAGGAGGCACAGCAGGCATGAAAATTACAGTAATTACCGTAGGAAAAATCAAAGAAAAATATCTAAAAGATGCCATTGCTGAGTACAGCAAACGTCTGAGCAAATATTGCAAACTAGAAATTATTGAAGTAGCAGATGAGAAAACACCGGATGCTGCAAGCGAAACAGTAGAGCGACAGATACGCCAGAAAGAGGGAGAACGAATTTTAAAGCATATCAAAGAGGACAGTTACGTGATTACCCTGGAAATCGGAGGCGCTATGCTGGATTCCGTTGCTTTTGCAAAAAAAATAGAAAATCTGGGGGTTCAGGGAAAAAGCCATATCACCTTTATTATCGGCGGTTCTATTGGCCTTGGGGAGGAAGTTTTGAAAAAGTCTGACTATGCCCTCAGTTTTTCTAAAATGACCTTTCCCCACCAGCTTATGCGGGTGATTCTTCTGGAACAGATTTACCGGGGATACCGGATTGTGGCAGGGGAACCGTATCATAAATAGAAAACACCGCTGTTATACAAGTTAGAAATTGTGTGACAGCGGTGTTTATATATTTTTATAAATACTATATTGCATTATAGAATAGTATATGATAAGATATAGAAAATAAAAAAGAATACTGCTGACAGCATAAGAGGAAGAGAGGAGGATTTTTTTGAATGCACAGTTTAAAAAAGGCGCTCTGGAATTGTGTGTGCTTTCTCAATTAGCAAAGGGTGATAAATATGGCTATGAGCTTACAGAAGAGATTTCTCAGGAAATGTCCATTGCCACAGGAACCTTATATCCCATATTAAAGAAGTTGAAGGATGAGCTGTATGTGGAGACTTATCTGGTAGAATCTGAAGGCGGCCCAGCCAGAAAATATTATCATCTTACGGAAAAAGGAAGAGGTTATCAGGGAATGTTGAAACTGGAGTGGGAAGATTTTGTAGCAGCCATAGGGCGGCTGATTCATTAGTGTGGAGGAAAAACAGCATGAAAAAGGAAGAATATTTGAATTGTATAGAACAGGCATTAAAGGCTTATGACAAAGATTATGTGGACGAAATTATCCGGGACTATGAGGAACATTTTCAGGATGCCCTGGCCCAGGGGAAAAGTGAAGAGGAAATCTGCGATTCTCTTGGAAACCCGGAGGATGTGATTCAGGAGATTCAGGAACTTTTAGGAGAACCTTCAAATGGGGATCATGAAGTTGCCAGACCTTTTACGGAGGTGGAGCAGGTACCTTTTCAGAAATTTCAACAGGAATGGGAGAGCAGCCAGGAGTTTGAACAGCAGACTTTTCATAAGATTCGTTTTCAGGCAGGTGCAACAGATATAAAAATCATTCCTTCCCTGGACGGACATTTTCATATTTATACAGAGGATCCCTCTGATCTTAAATATCTGGAATATAAAATCCAGGAAAATACCTACTATGGAAGAGTATGTAACAGACGGGACGGAAATATACCGAGAATTAATATGCTAAGAGGATTTTTCGGAAGACTGGTAGAACAGGTGATTCTGGAAATCCCACAAGGAATAGAAGAACTCTGCGTGGAAGCTCTCAGTGGAGATATCTGTGCAGAACAAATTTCGGTAACAGCCATGAGCCTTTCTTCCTTTTCCGGTGATATCGGGGCAGAGGAAATTCATTGTCAGAGCATTTCCCTTCGTACCAAAAGCGGTGATATTGAAGCAAAAAGAATTTATGCCCAGAGCATGGTGGCAGAAACAATGAGCGGAGATGTGAAATATAAACACGTACAAACCCATGTCTTTACCTGTAATACCACCAGTGGAGATTTCAGAGGGAAGTATCTGGACAGCCGGAGTGTATATGCTAAAACGGTAAGTGGGGATGGAAAGCTACATTTAGACTGCCAGGGAGAGCCTTGCTATGCCTGTACCAAAACCGTTAGCGGAGATATGAAAGTAAAAGGTGCTGTTAAGGTCAGCAGCCTGGAATTTCAGAATATCAGGGCTGAAGAAGGAAGAAAAGTATTTCTAAGTTCCGTAAGCGGAGATGGGAGCATTAAAGTATCAAAAGAGACAGAGTAAAAGCAGAGTTCCCGTTCCGGCAAAATCCAAATGTCAGAACTTCAAATTTGTCGGAACGGTACAGAACTGCTGTCATTTTTCTCCTCTGTGATGCTTCAGGAAATAATACAGGACAAAGCACAGAGCAATTACTGTAAATGCCATGGAAGGATAGTACAATCTATCCGGCAGATAAGCCTGATAAGGATGACTGAGAAAACAAAGAATACCAGAGCCAATGAGAAAAACAACACTAATAAGCATACAAAAAAGGTTTTTATCCATCTGGGCTTCTGGTCCTGTGGCACGTTTTCTTGCTTCAAGTTGCAGCAAAAGACTTTGTACATCTGGAACCTCATAACTGACAAACAGGGTTTCATCAAGGTTCGTTCCCTGCTGTGTCTGGACACGACAAACAACACTGACATCCCGTTGGCGTTCCCGAATACTTTTCACCCAGAGAATTTTTCTTGCTGATTTTGGGATTTCATTGGTGCTTTTTATTTTTTGCAGCATTTTATCAGCTTTTGCATAAATTTCCATAGCACCCAGTACCCCATCCGTGTGCGCTCTCTGTTGGCTGCGTGCATCTACATAAAACAATTCATGCTCCTCTGTCAGAAAAAATACATAGACATGAGGAAGATTTCGATTACCACTTCTTACTGCATATCCAATGAGCAGCATTCCCGCCAGTAATGTGAGCGTTGTTGAAACAGCCGGGGTAGAACGTCCATGTTTCAAAAGAAAAAATTGCAGGAAGAGAAAAATTGTAATGAAAAAAATCACCATAAAAAGCGATTTCCATAATCCTATGGAAGCGCTGTGCTTTCTCTTCTGTGTTTGGGAAGTCATCCAGATTTTTTTCATAAAGACTCCTTTCTTTAAGCGAAAAATTTTATAATTTGAGTATAACAAATTTGGCGCGAAATTTCTAAAGATTTCCAAAAGAAACCCGAAAACTTTTTTTAATGTAATGTTTTTAGGAGACTTCTATGATAGAATGAAAAAAATAAACTAGGAGTGGTTTTATGGATACTTTAATTTTTGCAGGATATGAATTTTTATCGGCCTTTGTTCCATTTTTAATCGTGCTAATCATCAATGGATTTTGGAGAAAGAAACGTCATATCAGCTTTGGTTTTGCACATTACATAGGTCTTTTACTTTTTTCCATTTACATAATAGGTGTTTATCATTTTACCGGGGTGGGAACTTTGTATGATGGACTGCATTATCAGTTGGAAATGAACACGAATCAACTGAATCTTATTCCTTTTTCAAATGAAATTGATAGTATCGCATATTTGTTAAATGTTGTATTATTTGTACCTTTAGGCATATTACTTCCTATCCTATGTGAAAAGATGGATACTTTCTGGCATATATTTAGCGTTGGATTCTGTTTTTCATTTTTTATCGAAGTCAGCCAGTTGCTGAATAACCGGTGTACTGATATTGATGATTTATTTTTAAATACAATAGGCGCATTGCTTGGATTTCTTTTGTTTAAAATTTGGAAAAAGGGAACGAAATCAAAATATTGTTTTAAATACATTTCCAGAATGGAATTGGTGATTTATATAATTGTGCTATTTTTCGGACGGTTTTTATTTTTTAACGAAATGGGATTGGCAAGTTTGTTATATAAATTTTAGTGTGACAGGTTGTATGGAGCGTGCAAAAAACAAGGGATTTTCTGCGGGAATACACAGGAAAGCCTCTTGCTTTTTGCACACTCTTTCGTTTATGCTTCTTCTTTTCCCTCTATGAGATAATCGTAGGAAACCTGGAACACTTCTTTGAGCGCTTTTAGCTCCACATCTGTAACATATCGTTTGTTGGTTTCAATTCTGGTGATTACATTTTTATCCATATCATACCCCCGTAGCTGAAGCTCATAGGCCAGAAGTCTCTGGGACATTTTGTGCTGTCGGCGAAGTTCAATGAGGCGTTTGCTAATGAGATTTTTTTCTCCTGTGGATGTCTTTGGTTTTGGCATAGTATTTTCCCTCCTGTATATAGCGTGACCAGATTGTCTCGTTTTTTGCATTGTTTCTTGATTTTACAAGGGAATATAGGTTAAAGCGGTTGTAAAACTGAGACAGAATGGGTAAAATTCTAAGTTTCCTATAGGTTGATTTTTTTTAAAGAAATTAAATATCCGTCCATTGTTTTTTGCTTTCTGTTTTTTTATAATGATGTCTAAGGGAGGTAAAAGAACATGAAGGAAATGAAGCTTGGCCGTATTCTCGTTGAAAAACGTCATAAGAAAGGAATTACTCAGGAAGAACTTGCAGCTTATTTAGGCGTATCAAAGGCTGCAGTTTCTAAATGGGAAAATGAAATGACCTATCCAGATATTACGTTGCTGCCACAGTTTGCAGCTTACTTTAATATCACCATTGATGATTTGCTGGGATATGAACCCCAGATGTCAAAAGCAGAAATTCAAAAGTGCTACACCCAACTGGCGAAAGGCTTTGCTGTGCTTCCTTTTCAGGAAGTATTGGAGCATTGCCGAAAGCTCATAAAGAAATATTATTCCTGTTATCCTCTTGTGTTTCATATGGGCGTACTACTGGTGAATCATGCAATGCTGGCAGAGAAGCCGGAAGATACCATGGAAGTGCTGGAAGAAGCAAAAGCGCTTTTTTCTCATGTAAAGACAAGAGCAGAGGAACCGGAGTTTGGGAAAAACGCGTTTCAAATGGAAGCCTATTGCCTGTTGGCATTAAAACGCCCTTCTGAGGTTCTGGACTTTTTAGAAGAGGATTCTTTTTCCGTTGGCCCTATGGAACCATTGCTGGCTTCTGCCTATCAAATGCTGGGAAATACCAAAGAAGCCAGACGGGTTCTACAGATAGGGATTTACAAGGAAGTGATTTCTCTGTGCAATTTGCTTGCCTCGTATATGAATCTGCCATGGAAACATAAGGAGGAATTTGAAGAAATCTGTACTCGTCTTCAAAAGCTTGCAGAGGCCTTTGAACTGGAAAATCTGCATCCGGGTATTATGTTTTCTGTCTACCTTACCATGGCAAAAGGCTGGGCACTTTTGGGGGAAGAAAACAGGGCGCTGGAAATTTTAGAGAAGTATACGAATCTGGCAACCAGTGATATTTATCCACTAAAACTGCACGGTGATGCCTTTTTTTCTTTGATGGATGCCTGGATGAAGGATACTCTGGCTCTTGGAACTGTTTTGCCAAGAGATCATGCAGTCATTCGCCGGAGTATCACACAGGCACTTACAGAGAATCCGGTTTTTGATAAGCTGATTCCAAACCCTGACTTTCAAAAAATGATAGTACGATTAAAAGAAAAGGAGAAAGAATAAATGGATGCAATCTTATTAGAAAATCTTTCCAAAACATATCCCGGAGGGAAACAGGCAGTGCGACACCTTTCTTTTTCTTTACATCCGGGAGAGGTGTTTGGATTTTTAGGACCAAATGGCGCAGGAAAAACCACTACGGTGAAACTGCTCACCGGAATGCTGGCGCCTTCTGAGGGAAGCTGCCGGATACTTGGCTTTCATCCCACGTGGGAGCCGCAGAAGGTTCATGCATGTTCCGGTGTGGTGACGGAGCATGCACAAATGTATGACCATATGACAGGGATGCAGAACCTGCAGTTTTATGCTTCTGTTTTTGGATTATCCAGGCAACAGGCGAATCAGAGAGCGGAAGCATTATTGGAACAACTGGAGTTAAAGGATGCGGGAAATCAGAAATTATCTACCTATTCTACAGGAATGAGACAGCGGCTTTCTCTTGCAAGAGCGCTGATTCATAAACCCAGGGTGCTTTTTCTGGATGAACCAACCTCAGGCCTTGACCCGGAAAGTGTACAAAAGGTAAACGGACTGATTCAAAACCTTGCAAAAGAAGAAGGGGTTACCGTTTTTCTCTGTACCCATCAACTGCGGTATGCACAGGAAATCTGTACCAGGTATGGCCTGATGGAGCAGGGAAAACTGCTGGCAGTAGGAACTTTAGACGAACTGCAAAAGAGGGTATGTCCTGGTATGATCCTGCAGATTTGCGCAGCGGATATGCCGAAACAGCTGCCCTTCCTTTCTAAGGGGGAGGGAATCTATGAAACCAGAATCGAATCCGAAAAGGAAATTCCAGAACTCATTCGCAGCATTGTAGCCGGCGGTGGAGATATCTATGAGGTCATTGCGAAAAAGCCGTCACTGGAAGAAGTATATTTTACCTTAACCGCACAGGAGGGAGCTTTATGAGAGAAGCAATGTTTGCCATTATAAAAAAAGATTTTAGAGGTATTACAGGCAACCGGCGTTTGTTTACCACACTTATGATTACACCTTTGATTTTAACTACGGTACTGCCATCTATTTTCCTGTGTACCATTCACTTTGTGCCGGATGACCCGGATATTCAGAACTTTTTAAAACTTTTGCCAAAGCAGGCGCACAGCGAAACTATAGAACAGACATTGGCTCAGATGCTTCTGAATTATATGCTGCCCCTGTTTTTTCTGATTATCCCTATTATGGCTGCGTCCATTATGGCTGCCAGTTCTTTTGTGGGAGAAAAGGAAAAGCATACGCTGGAAACGCTGTTGTATTGTCCTTTATCTGTAAAAGACATTTTCCGCGCCAAGGTACTGGCATCTTTTGCCCCTTAGTATGCTGGTATCTTTGATTTCTTTTTTGGCCATGATGCTGGTATTAGAAACAGAATCGTTCTTTTTACTTGGGAAACTCCTTTTACCGGGAGTAAGCTGGCTGGTTGTTTTGCTGCTGTTTTCTCCGGCTGTTTCCCTTATTGCAGTGACGCTGATTGTCCGCAGTTCTGCCAAAGCACAGAGCATGGAAGAATCTCAGCAAGGCGCTGTCTTTCTGATTTTGCCTTTGATTTTACTGGTTATGGGGCAGTTTATGGGTGTGCTGTTGATTTCCTTTTGGATTTTACTGGGATTAAGCATTGTATGTTGTATTGTGGCAGGATTACTTTTGAAAAAATGTATGGGTAACTTTCACTATGAAGTTTTTCTGAAAAGGTAGCGGTTTCTTCTCTTTTTTGTTACAATGAACCTGATAAACTTTAGAAGAAAGGGAAGGATGCAAAGGTGTCGAATACAACAAAACTGGCTTTAGAGGCGTCATTAAAACATCTGATGCTTCTAAAACCACTGGATAAGATTACGATTTCAGACCTTACTACAGACTGTGGAATCAGCCGCATGGCTTTTTACTATCATTTTAAAGATATTTATGATTTAGTAGAATGGTCCTGTCTGGAAGATGCCAGAAAAGCCCTTCGGGGCAAAAAGACGTATGATACCTGGCAGGATGGTCTGCGCCAGATTTTTGGAGCAGTGCTTAGCAATAAACCATTTATCCTGAATGCTTATCATACTCTTAGCAGGGAACAGATTGAAAACTATCTGTTTCAGCTTACTTATGATTTACTCCGTGATGTGGTAGAAGAGCAGGCAGCAGGAACCTCTCTTTCTGCTCAGAAAAAAGAATTTATTGCAAATTTTTATAAATATAGCTTTGTGGGCATTATGCTGGATTGGATAAAAAAGGGGATGAAAGAAGACTATGAGGAAATTATCAGGGATATGATTCTTACACTCCATGGAAATATCGGCAATTCCATTGCAAATTTTTTATCAAATTCCTGTAAATGATAAACTTTTTATCAAACCCGTCACTTTGTAAATGGAAAACAGCGTATAAAAGGCATAGTATAAGGGCAGAAATAACAGAAAGGAGTCCCATACTATGGAGAAAAAATATGTTGGAATCGGAATTGCAGCCCTTGCAGCAGGAACAGGAGCGGCGGTTTATAAAAAGAAAAAAATCCAGAATCAGAAAAAAGAAGTTCAGGAGCATACCCGTTATGAGGCATATCGTAATACAGAACGGGGAAAACAAGTAAGAAATGCAAAAGGGATTTATTATTCCAGGGGGAATTACGAAGCTTTTGCAAGACCGGAAAAGCCGGAAGGCATAGAAGAGAAAAGCGCTTATATTGTGGGAAGCGGTCTTGCAGCTCTGGCTGCAGCCTGCTTTTTGGTAAGAGATGGCCAGATGCCTGGAGAACAGATTCATATTCTGGAAGCCATGGATATTGCCGGAGGAGCCTGTGACGGTATCTTTGATGCATCCAGAGGATATATCATGCGGGGCGGCAGAGAGATGGAAGACCACTTTGAATGTCTCTGGGACCTGTTTCGCAGTATTCCTTCTCTTGAGGTACCAGGGGCTTCTGTTTTGGATGAATTTTACTGGCTGAATAAGCATGATCCCAACTATTCTCTTTGCAGAGCTACGGTAAACAGAGGAAAGGATGCACATACAGATGGAAAGTTCCGCCTAAGTCAAAAAGGATGCATGGAGATTATGAAATTATTCCTGACCAGGGATGAGGACTTATACGATAAAACCATTGAAGATGTCTTTGATGAGGAAGTTTTTGATTCTACCTTCTGGCTTTACTGGAGAACCATGTTTGCTTTTGAAAACTGGCACAGCGCCCTGGAAATGAAGCTGTATTTCCAACGGTTTATCCACCATATTGCCGGACTGCCTGATTTCAGCGCTCTGAAGTTTACCAGATATAATCAATATGAATCCCTGATTCTGCCTATGCAGAAATATCTGGAGGCAGCAGGCGTTGACTTCCAGTTTAACACAGAAGTAACCAATGTTGCATTTGAAATAAAAAACGGCAAGAAAGTAGCTACCGCTATTGAATGCAAGGTCAAAGGTGTAGAAAAAGGAATCCTGCTGACAGAAAAAGATTTTGTTTTTGTCACCAATGGAAGCTGCACAGAGGGTACTATTTACGGAGATCATCATCACGCGCCAAATGGAGATGCACTGGTACGTACCAGTGGCTGCTGGTCTCTGTGGAAAAATATTGCGAAACAGGATCCGGCATTTGGTCGTCCGGAAAAATTCTGTTCTGATATTTCCAAGACAAATTGGGAATCCGCAACCATTACCACACTGGATGAGAAAATACTGCCTTATATCTCCAATATTTGTAAGCGTGATCCAAGAGGCGGCCAGGTAGTTACCGGTGGCATTGTAAGCTGTCAGGATTCCAAATGGCTCATGAGCTGGACTATTAACCGCCAGGGACAGTTTAAAGAGCAGGACAAAGATAAAGTATGTATCTGGGTGTACGGACTGTTTACGGATGTTCCAGGTGACTATACGAAGAAACCTATGAAAGAATGTACCGGAGAAGAGATTGCTGCAGAATGGCTGTATCACATCGGCGTACCTGTCAGTCAGATTCCAAGTCTGGCAAAACATAGTGTTGTCTGTGTGCCGACTATGATGCCTTATATTACTGCTTTCTTTATGCCGCGGACAAAAGGAGACAGACCAGACGTAATTCCAGACGGATGTGTCAACTTTGCATTTTTAGGACAGTTTGCCGATACTCCAAGAGATACGGTGTTTACTACAGAATATTCTGTTCGAACTGCTATGGAAGCAGTTTATGGACTGTTTCATATAGACAGAGGTGTTCCGGAAGTCTGGGGAAGCGTTTACGATATTCGTGAGCTCCTGGATAGTTCTGTGAAATTAATGGATGGAAAATCCCCCCTGGATATTCAGCTCCCCGGTCCGTTAAATGCTTTGAAGAAACCGCTGGTACACGCAGTCAAGGGAACGGTCATTGAAAAATTATTAAGGGAACATGAGATATTAAGAAATGAAAACCTGTAAAATTTGAAAATGAGAAAAGCTGTCATAGGATTCCTATAGCAGCTTTTCTTTTTGATTGATTTTGGTTGCACCCTGGTACAAAAAATGATACAGTACAGATACAGGACATCTTGTACAGGAAAAAAGATTAAAAAAGATATCCCTGCAAAAAGCTGTAAATAATCTTTAAAGCTTTCTCATCATGTACAGATTCCACTAATTTTAAAATTGCTGTTTTGTATTCCATGTAAATAACCTCCCAAATGTATAACCATAAAATTTTAATACGTTTTGTTATTTTACATGAATTTCCAGAAAATGTCAACAGATTTTATTGACATACAACAAATTTAATACTATAATTCCAAAAAGTACAAGAAAGTAGGACAGTGATATGGGTATTGGAAGACGAATAAGAGACAGACGTGCAGAGTTGAAAATGTCCAGTACGGAACTGGCAGAAAAAATCGGTGTTTCAAAGCAGACAGTCAGCGGATATGAGCTGGAACGGACTTATCCGAATCCGGAAAAGCTAAGTAAGATTTTGGAAGCTCTGGAATGTGACGCAAATTATCTTTATCAGGATTTTATTCATGTAGATGTCTTGAAGCGGGAGCGGAATGGGCTTACGGAAAAGGAATTTGAACTGCTTCGGAAGTACCGGCTTTTAAATGACCACGGGAAATATGTGGTAGAAGCTCTGGCTGATATTGAATATGATCGTATGCTGGCTGGATTAGAACAGAAAAAAACGGAACAGAAAAGGAGTTTATAGAGAAATCTTATGGAACAAAAAGAACAGACACATAAAAGACGGGTACGCTATAAAGGAACTCATCCAAGGACTTATCAGGAAAAATATAAGGAGCTGCAGCCGGAAAAGTATGGAGATACCATTGAAAAAGTCATTCGTAAAGGCGGAACTCCTGCAGGTATGCATATTTCTATCTGTGTGCAGGAAATTTTAGATTTTCTTCAGATACAGCCCGGACAGACAGGATTAGACGCTACCTTAGGATATGGCGGACATTCCTCTAAAATGCTGGAACAGCTTCAGAATCAGGGACATTTATATGCACTGGATGTGGATCCTATTGAGATGAAAAAGACCAAAAAACGCCTGGTCGGAATGGGCTATGGCGAGGATATTCTTTCTATCCGGCATTTAAACTTTGCAGATGTGGATCAGTTACTTTCTGAAACAGATGGTTTTGACTTTGCTCTGGCAGATTTAGGTGTTTCCTCTATGCAGATTGATAATCCTGAGAGAGGATTTACTTACAAATTTGAGGGACCGCTGGATTTAAGACTCAATCCGGAAAAGGGAATTTCTGCTGCTCAGAGACTTTTGAATATTTCTCAGCCAGAGCTGGAAGGAATGTTGATTGAAAATTCTGACGAGCCTTATGCAAAAGAAATATCCACAGTGATTCTTTCGGAAATCCGTAAGGGAAATGCCATTACAACTACAACTCAGCTTCAAAAAGCAGTGGAGAAAGCCTTAGTAAGGGTACCGGCAGAGAAACGAAAAGAAACCGTAAAAAAATCCTGTGCCAGAACTTTTCAGGCACTTCGCATTGATGTGAATAATGAATTTGAAGTTTTGGAAACCTTCTTGGAAAAGCTTCCAAACGTAATGAAAAAAGGCGGAAGAATTGCTATTCTTACCTTTCACTCAGGAGAAGACCGGCTGGTAAAAAAATCTTTCCAGCGTTTTTACAGGGAAGGGATTTACAGCGAAATCGCAAAGGATGTAATCCGTCCTTCTGCAGAAGAATGTAACCGAAACAGCAGGGCGCGCTCCACAAAAATGCGCTGGGCAATACGTGGGTAGGATGTGGAAGATATGGAAATAAAGAAACAGCGGCTGCTTCTCCTGGATGGTATCCGTGGCTTTGCTATTGTAAACATGGTACTTTTTCATTTTCTATATGATTTCTTTATTATTTATCAAAAAGACCCAAAATGGTATGGCAAACCTTTGGTTGGTTTTTGGCAGCAGATGATTTGCTGGACCTTTATTTTCATTTCCGGTATGACCTGGAGGCTTGGCAAGAAAAAAATTAAACGTGGCCTTTTGCTGAATTTCTGGGGACTGGTGATTACTGCCATTACATGGCTTGCCATGCCACAGCAGACGGTCTGGTTTGGTATTTTAAATTTTCTGGGATGCGCCTGTTTGCTGGCCATTCCTATGGAAAAGGTTTTAAAGAGAATCCCTGCCGTATTTGGCATAGCAGGTGCAGTTTTTGGCTTTTTCCTTTTTCAAAATATCAGCATAGGCTATTTGGGACTGGGGGAATCCGTATGGATTTCCCTTCCACAGTGGTTGTATGATATAAAAGCGCTTACCATACTTGGACTTCCATTTCCCGGATTTTATTCCAGTGATTATTTTCCGGTATTTCCATGGATTTTTGTGTTTCTGATGGGATATTATGCTTTGTTGCTTTTGCAGAAAAAGCCGAAGCTACATGAACGCTTTTATACTCCGGTGCCTCTGCTTACAAAAATCGGGCAAAAAAGTCTGCTGATTTATCTTTTGCATCAGCCCCTATGTATGGTCATTTGCGCTGGTGTAAACAGGATTATGGGATAGAAAAGTAAATAACGGTGAAAAACAGTTGATTTCAAAAAATTAAGAAGTCAACTGTTTTTTTCTGCACAGATAAAAATTTATTCTTGACAAATCCCTTAAAATGTTTAAAATGTACTTATACAATAAGTACACTAAAAGAGGGAGCAAAAATGGAGATTGTAATCAGTAATAATGCTGATAAGCCAATTTATGAACAGATAACTTCTCAAATCAAAGCGATGATTATGAGTGAAGAATTAAAATCTGGAGAGAGCATTCCTTCCATGAGGGCATTGGCAAAATCACTGCACGTAAGTGTGATTACAGTGCAAAAAGCTTATGAGACCTTGCAAAGGGATGGCTTTATTGAAACCACTATAGGAAGAGGAAGTTTTGTATCTGCACGAAACAAAGAATTTTACCAGGAGGAACAACAGCGTATTGCAGAGGAGCACCTGCAGATTGCCGCAGAAATAGGCAGAACAAATCATATTTCACTTTCTAAGCTACAGGAATTACTTACACTATTTTATACGGAGGACGAATAATATGGACTATGCCTTAAAGCTACAAAATGTATGTAAACAATATGATGCTTCAGATTTTATGTTAAATCACGTTACCTTTGCGCTGCCATGTGGAGCAATTATGGGATTTGTTGGGGAAAATGGCGCCGGAAAAACAACCACCATCGGGTGTATTCTCAACACTCTGAAAAAGGATAGTGGCTTAATCGAAATTTTCGGAAAAGAAATGAAGGACAAGGATATCCAGATTCGGGAAAATATAGGAGTTGTGTATGATGGTGATAACTTTCCGGGGTATTTGACTGCCAGACAGATTTCTGACATTATGGCAGGTATTTATCAGCAGTGGGATGTATCCCTGTTTGAACGATACTTAGAAAAATTTCAGCTAAAAAGTAATCAGAAAATCTCAAAATACTCCAAGGGTATGACTATGAAGCTGGCAGTGGCAGCTGCGCTTTCCCATCATCCTCAATTACTAATTTTAGATGAGGCAACCAGTGGTTTAGATCCTATCATGCGCGAAGAAATATTGGATCTTTTTTTGGAGTTTGTGGAGGATGAAAAACATTCCATATTGTTATCTTCCCATATTACCAGCGATTTAGAGCGGATTGCGGATTATATTACCTTTATTCACAAGGGGAAAATTATCCTGACAGAGCTGAAAGATACGCTTATTTATAATTATGCTGTTTTAAGATGTACAGAAAAAGTTTTTTCATCCTTGGACAATGAAGATATCCTTGCTTACCGCAGAAAAGATTATCAAATAGACATCCTGGTTTCAGATATTGAGAAAGCCAGAAAGAAATATCCTAATGTTATCATTGACCATACAACGATTGATGAGATTATGCTTCTTTTAGTAAAGGGGGAACAGATATGAAAGGACTTTTAAAAAATAATTTTATGGGCGTATTGGAAAATATAAAAATTTTAATTCCTCTTGTTCTCTTATTCGGAATTCTTGTTTCTGCTACTGGCAGCGCTTCTTTACTAGGTATTTTTTCTTTAACACTTACTCCGGCACTTTTGGTATTAGTAGTCCTGTGTTTAAGAAAAGAAAGCTTATCCAAATGGTATAAGTATAAGATTTCTTTGCCAGTTAAAAGAAATCAGATTGTTCAAAGCTATTATATCAGCCATGTATGCTGGTGTGTGGCTGGTATGATAGTGGTAACGATATTTATGACCATTACAATTCTGATTCATGGAAATCAATATTTTTATTATGGCTTTCGTGATGCTTTCACACTTGTTTTAGGCGGAGGGATTTTGGCAATATTTATTGGTTCTGTTTTTTATCCGCTTTACTATTTCCTGGGCACAGAAAAAACAGAAATCACAGCAATTCTAAGTGTTATTATTTCAGTGGCAATTCTTGTGGGAATAAGCGTGCTTATAAATATATTTCTCGGTAATAAAGACGTATCTGATACAACCTATTATATAAGTCTGATCATGATATTAAGCATCACCTGTGTTGCTTTTATAGGTTCTTATTTTCTGTCGGCGTTTATATTTCAGAAAAAAGAATATTCATAATATTTAATATGGGGGGAATCCTGAAAAAGCAGGTATAGGCTTTTTCAGGATTTTTTGCTATAATACGATTATTAATGAAGAAAGTATAGAAAACAAATGAGGTGAAAAACATGGCATACATTTTTATACATGGACTTGGACAAGGACCCAATAGCTGGAATCAGGTTCTTTCTGATATAAATTTAAAGGCAAAGGTTTTACGTCCGGATTTGCCTTCATTCCTTTCTCATAAGGAATGTAACTATGAAAATCTTTATGAGGCGTTTTGTGCTTTTTGCCAACCGGAAGCAGAGAAATTAGATTTATGCGGAATATCTCTTGGAGGCATTCTTGCTTTACACTATGCAATTTCCCATCCGGAACGGGTAAATTCACTGGTGCTTATTGGAACCCAGTATGTGATGCCAAGAAAACTGCTGGCAATTCAGAATTTTATGTTTCGTCTCATGTCAGAGCAAAAGTTTGAAGGTATCGGATTTTCAAAAAAAGATTTTATTCAATTATCCAGGACAATGGCAAAACTTGATTTTCATTCTGAGCTTACTAACATTATCTGTCCAACCCTGGTTGTGTGTGGCGAAAAGGATTCTGCAAACAAAAAGGCATCTACAGAACTGGCAGAGAAGATTCCAAACGCACAGTTAAGTATCATAGAGGGATGCGGCCATGTGGTGAATCAACAGGCGCCAGGGGTATTAGCAGAACAGTTGAAGGTTTTTTGGAAGGCTTGAAGTTCTTCCCTAAACTGTATATAATGGTGTAGATTTAATCGTGTTGTAAAACATAAACATGAAAAGTAGAAAGGAACTATATGAGAAAACTAGCTTTAAGTGATGAAATATTATTAAAAGTTGAAAATCCAGCCCGCTATATTGGGAATGAGGTCAACTCAGTAATGAAAGATAAGGATCAAATTTCCACCAGATTCGCCATGGCCTTCCCGGATTCTTATGTAAAAAGATGGTTTTTTCAAAATATAGAGCATTACATAGCAATTTATAACAATATATAGTACCATATGGAACTTGTAATACAGTCGTTAGTCGTTAAAAATCCCATCTACAATCGTTGAATTATTCGCTCTAGCATGAAAAAAAGAACGAATAAAGTTATAGCTTGAAATCTCAAATGGTGAAAAATTGTATTTGTACAAGATGAACAAAATTATAGCAAAATGCTCTGTTTTCTAAGGCAGGGCATTTTGAAGATTTATGCCTAAAAATTGAAAATTTATCCTGAAATATTATAATATTTTCAATGATCCATATTAAAATATTTGTAGAAATGGAAATTGAAGGAGAAACAAGAATGTACGTTATTGCATGTGTAGATGACCGAAACGGATTATTATTTAATAATCGAAGGCAAAGCAGGGATGCAAAAGTAATTGAAAAAATTCAAGAACTAACAAAGAATAACAAACTTTGGATTCATCCGTTCAGCAGTGTTTTATTTCCAGAAGCCAGTATCAGTGAGTATTTTTTAGAAGAAGCAAAGGCTGGTGAATTCTGTTTTCTGGAAAACATGCAGCCTAAGGAAACAGAGCGGATAGAAGGAATCTATCTGTTTCGTTGGAACCGGACTTATCCATACGATACAGTTCTGTCTATTCCTATGGAATCGTTCCGTAAAACACATGAGGAATCCTTTGCTGGAACATCCCACGATAAAATTACATTGGAGGTTTACAGAAGATGAATAAATTAAAACAATTTGGATTAGCGTTATTGCTGTCCACATCCATTTTTGTGGTTGGATGCGGAAATGGGAATGCACAAGAATTGCCAGAGCAGAAGGTAGAACAGCAGACAGAAAATAAAACAGAGCAGCAGACGGTACTTGAAGAAGATACACAGGATACTACAAAGCAGGATGAAAATGTATCTGAAAAAGAAGCTGCTATGGAAGATTTTTCATTATCGGATATTCCAACTTTCTCTGGAACTCCATATGTTGTTGTGAATGACAATGTCCCTTATTTCTCAGATGAAGAATTGAGTACAACCTCTTTTGAGGATTACAGTGAATTAGACAGCCTGGGGCGTTGTGGTGTTGCTTATGCAAGCATTGGACAGGATATCATGCCAACGGAGAAACGTGGACCGATAGGACACATAAAACCCAGTGGCTGGCAGACCATGAAATACGACTTTGTAGATGGGAAATATTTATACAACCGCTGTCATTTGATTGGATTCCAGCTGTCCGCCGAGAATGACAATGAAAAGAATCTGATTACAGGAACCCGTTACATGAATGTAGATGGAATGCTGCCATTTGAAAACATGGTTGCCGATTATGTAAAAGAAACTGGTAATCATGTGCAATATCGTGTTACACCGATATATGATGGAGACAACCCGGTAGCAACTGGAGTTCTTATGGAAGGGAAATCTGTAGAAGATAGTGGCGATGGCGTATTATTTAATGTGTTCTGTTATAATGCACAGCCAGGTGTGGAAATTGATTATGCAACAGGTAATTCCCAGGAAACAGAAACAACTGCACCAGTAGATACACCAACAGAAGTTACACCAGAAACATCCGGACAGAGTTCTTCTGGTAATACCCAGGAAGTAACCTATATTTTAAATACCAACACCAAAAAGTTCCATAGACCAGACTGTTCCAGTCTTTCCCGCATGAAGGAAGAGAACAAAGGGACATTTACCGGGAATAGGGATGAACTAATACAACAGGGATACGAAGCTTGCAAAAATTGCAATCCATGATGTCATGAGAGATACCGTTTTGGTGTCTCTTTTTTGATTTTTATTTTCTTCCATATTCTATATGAAATTTTAAAACAGGAGGAAAATATTATGTCAAATGAAATTAAAAACCAAGTGATGAAGCATCTGAAGTGAGTGTTGCAAGATATCTTATGCAGCAGTTTCCGGAGTGGAAAGGGCAGTTAAAAAGCCTAGTACGTGCTCATGAAATGCCATTTCAATATTTCTGTGAAAAAGAAGCCGCATATCGGCTAGGTGAATTAGAAATTTCAGATACTATACATGATTATGCATCAATGGTGTCTTTTGTGGCAAATGAACTTTTATATTCAGAGACATATCTGGATGGAGACGTTGCAGACCAGATTGCTACATCTGTCTTGGATAAGGATTTTTGCCTAGATCTAAAGGATGAGAAACAGGTTCTGTTCTTGGAAGAAAACTATTTTAAGTCGGAACTGCTTTTGACTTTAACTGGATTAAAATCGGACATTCCGTTTTTAGCATCTTTTGTATGTAAAACAAACATTAAGAAATCAAACCGGAATATGGAAGCATCTTTCCAGAAAGTCTTGGAAAATCATGAAACAGATTGTTGTTATATTACCACAAAGGAACTCCAGGCGTTATTCCTTTCGTTTCAAAAGGATTACAGGGATAATATGTCGGAAGTAAAGGAGGTATTTGAAGGCAATGAATCTTCGCAGGACAGCGAAACTGCGTTGGATGAAGAGTACTACATGAAATGGCACACAGGTATTGCAAGCGAAAAAGATTATAACCATTTTGTTGCTGCTTGTTTGCTTAATCCTGATAGCGTAATAAACTATGAGCAAGCTGCACATCTATTTTACCGTAAAGGAAAAGATACCGTAATGGTAGAATTACAAGTACCTACTGGACGTATGAGTATGGATGGAAGTATTCACAGCCCATGGATCGATGTTTTCAGAGTAAAGGATATGCAGGATTATGACACTTCCGATGAAATTGACAGCGTACTGCATGAAGGAGAAATTACATTCAAGAACGCAAAAGAGTTGATGCTTCAAGTAGCAAGAGAAAATATTTGACGAGGATAGAGAGATGCCATTGCGGTGTCTCTTTTTTCTGCCTAAAAATCAAAAGGAAATATCAATTTGGTAAGATGAAGAGGTAAGGAGGAGTGCATTTTGGATATTGCAGTTACGGGACACCGGCCTGGAAAGTTATACGGATATAATCTTTCTGCACCGGAATATACCATATTGAAAGAAAAATTAAAAATGATTCTAAAGAAATTTAAGGCAACAACGGCATACACAGGCATGGCGCTTGGAACGGATACAATCTTTGCAAATGCAGTGTTAGACCTGAAAAAAGAAGGAATGGATATTCGACTGGTAGCTGTAGTGCCTTGTGCAAACCAAGATAAGAAATGGAGTAAGAAAGACCAGAAACGCTATCAGGAAATTCTGCAGGCAGCAGATGAAGTCGTTCAGTTATCAGAGGAAGAGTACCGACCAGAATTAATGAGGATAAGGAACCGCTGGCTGGTAGATCATGCAGAGATGCTGATTGCAGTATGGGATGGAAGCAACAGTGGAACATCCAACTGTGTTCACTATGCCATACCAAAAATTCCGGTATATCGGATTTGTCCATAATATTGTTGTGAAATATATATTAAAAAAAAGGAGAACGCTATGAAGAAAACAATGGATTTGTTAAATGAAGTAGTTGCAATGGGGTTTGCGAAAGAAGAGGCGTTGAATCAGATTGATGCGTCTTTGGACGAGTTTATAAGATTGGAAAACAGAAAAGAACTCACAGAGGAAGAGATAAGTGAGGACTTGTACGAAAATATATTGTTTGGATTTCGGTGTCAGTTGGAAGGAAGAAATGGAAAATTGTAACGGTTATATTTGCCTCGCATCGAACAAAGTTTCGTAACAGGTATCGTTTTTTTGTTTGCATATTTTTCAAATAGCTGATAAGCTAAAACTAATTGAGATATATATCTGCAGATATATACTTGGAGGAGCCAAGATTTGGCTCCTTTTTAGAATTACAAAAATTAGGAAAGGTGTGACTATATGATATATATTACAGGAGACTGCCATCGTGAGTTTTCCAGATTTAATACACAGAATTTCCCAGAGCAGTATGAGATGACAAAAGAAGATTATGTTATCATTTGCGGAGATTTTGGTGGTGTTTGGGATTACGGAAAGGAATCAAAAGAAGAAAAACACCTTTTGGACTGGCTGGATGGAAAACCATTTACCACACTTTTTGTATCGGGCAATCATGAGAATTTCGACCGTTTAGATGCTTATCCAGAAGAAATATGGCATGGCGGAAAAGTCAATGTCATCCGTCCGTCTGTGTTGCACTTAAGACGGGGAGAAATTTTTGAAATTGCAGGAAAAACATTCTTTGCTTTTGGTGGCGCCAGAAGTCATGACATCAAAGATGGAATCCTGGAATCAGAAGAGAAAGAGAAAATAAAGAAATGGAACCGAGAATATAAATCATTTCGTGTCAATAAACGAACCTGGTGGGAGCAGGAAATGCCGACTGCTGCCGAGATGGCATATGGGATAGAGAATCTGAAAAAACATCAGAATAAGGTAGACTATATCATTACACACTGCGGACCGCAGAATATTGTCTCCCTATTTAGTGCAGGATTATTCCAGCCAGATGAATTAACGAAGTATTTTTTGTCTTTGACGGATATGGTTGATTTTTCGGCATGGTTCTTTGGGCATTATCATGATAACCGGAAACTGTTAGATCGTTATTTCCTTTTGTACGAACAAATTATTCGTATTTTGTGATGAACAATTTCTTCTTCCTGAATTTTCCATATTATAGATGATATTTATAAAACAGGAGGAAGTAACTATGAGTAAATGGATACCAGTAAGCAGTGGTAAATTTCCGAAAAAGAAGCAGCAAAACAGCAGGAACAGGAATATAACGAAAATTAGGCAGAAGAGATTTCCCAGTGAAGTCTCTTTTTGTATGTATTCCCTTATTTTCTCCCATATTTCCTCAAACTAACAAAACAGGAGGAAATCAACATGGTTAACACAAAGAAAATGAGAGGATTGGTTCATGAACTGATTGAGAAGTATCCAGAGGAGAAAGGTATTCTGGAAGAACTGCTAATTGCCTACGAAAATCCGTATTATCATCACTGCTCATTAGCTGCCATATCCTGCATCAAAGATCATAATATTCCCAAAGAGACTGTGGAATATGAGGAAATCGTAGATGGAACTGCAGATGACTTATATATGCAGAATCAAGATGATGATTGGGATGCTTTTGATACTATGATGCAAAATGTAGAAAGGTATCGGATGGATATAGAAGATGAAAGTGATGTGGACACTATTCGGGAAGACTGGAATGAAGCAAATCACGTGATTTTATTCCATCATTCATCAGAGGCGATTGAAAATCTGGTTACGCTGTTTACTTCCCTTTATGGCTCTTTCAAAGAGAACGTGCTGGATGCATTGAGGGAGCATCTAAAGCGACTTGCAGATTTAATAGAGAAGATTAATACAGGAACCCTGTATATCACAACCAAAGATATCAAGAATTTCTTTCAGGAATTTTTCATGAAGACAAATGATATATCCATGGACCTGTTCGTGCTTGGGGAACTTATGACAACAGATGAGACCTTTGCTTCCTATTCGACAACGGATAACATGTATGTCACCTATCATTTGATTATTGCAAAGAACAGTGACGATATTGCTGCTGCCTTGGAAAATACCCTGCACAGACTTATCGAAGCAGGAAAAGAAGATGACATTCTGGAAATTATGGGTGCAGTGAAAGCAGAACCAGAAGAAGAATCCATTTCCATCGACTTAGGTTATGTGATTCCTGGCTCAATCCTTTCGTTTAAAAAAATGTGTTGTGAGAAAGACATCCTATAAGGGTGTCTTTTTTGGTGCATTCGTTTTCTTTACAAAATTTCAAATGCCATATTCCTTATATCAAACATATGGAAAGGAATAGATTATATGAGTTCAGTTACACAGAGAATCAATGAAATTAAACAACCTAGAGGTGGGTATATCAAACCTTCTTCTATGGAAGTCATTGAAATGAAAAAAAATGAAGAATTGTACGAAAGTGAGAACGTGGCACCTTCCATTACTGGTATGGTAGTTGATTACATGACACGCTTTCTGATGACAGGGGACAAGAAAGAAGCTTTTTCAATTTCTATTAGAGGTGCGGAAATCGCACGTGCTAATGCGGAAAAATATTTAAAGCATATTAAGAAATTAGATGAAAAATCCATTGTAAATGCATGCAAGTTGGTTACGTTTGATGTGTGGTACAGGAATACAATGAATGCAATGTATGCAAAAGGTCCCGAAGAGACAAATCCAGATAAAAAAACAATTTGTTAGTGATTTCATGAGCTGTCACCAGATTGCTCACATCAGTTGACGCTCACTTGCTTAACTTTCTGTCACCAGTCAGTTAGGCAATACCGCCTGTTTCCAGGCGGTACCTGCTTTATGAAGTTACCATCCCAAGCATCTCGTGTTCCACAACGAACTTGATCATATAATCATCGATCAATCGTTTCTGATTTTGAAACGCATACATCAGAGCTTTTTCACAGACACGGTTGATCATCCGTGGGATTCCTGCAGATGCCTTATGGATCTCATCCAATGCCTTGGTTGTAAATATTTCCTGCCCGCATCCGGAGTAATCCATGTGGCTTACGATATATTGTTCTGTTTCAGAACGGTCAAGATGAGGCAGCGTACAGTACATGTCAATGCGCTGCCGGATGGCGGCATACCGCTGCAGCTTTAGTTTATTTTCCCACAGTTCGGTCTGCCGACTAAAACAAGCAGCCATGGGACTCATGGAATCAAACCGGTAGTTGAGCAGAAAGCGAATCTCTTCCAGCGTCTCCTTCTCCACAGGTGGGCTTCATCCAGGATGCAGACAACCTTTTTACGCTGTACGCCCCGGATTACCTCGATCTCCTGTTGCAGCTGGCGCTTTGAATCACCGCGGTAGAAACGGGATTCCAGCCCCAACTGATCCAGCAGACCTTTATAGAACCACCTTGGGGTCAGTTTTGAGTCTGACAGATAAAGGATGATGTAATCCTCTTTTGGAAGTTCCGAATAAAACCGGCGGATAAGCGTTGACTTTCCACACCCTGAATCAGCTGTCACAACAGCAAACATCTGGCGGTCCGCCACATAAGCCAGACGGCCGAGAGTTTCCCGGAAAGCATTGGATTCGAACAGTTTTTCGGGAGGGACGTCCCGGACAAACGGGGTATGTTCCATGCCAAAGAATGATTCATACATTAGCCATTCGCCTCCTTCCTGTAGGATGCAAATGAAATCGCATCTGCCATCTGGCGCCTGACTCTGGGTATGCTTCGTTTCCAGCGCATCCAGAAAACGGGAAGTTGTCGGCTCTTGTCCTGCATGGCAGCCGGAGCGTTGCCTGCCTGTCGCAATACGCCCAATCTTTACAGGCCTGCCTGAAAAGGTTCAAATCCGGGATGAGAAACGGTGATGATCTCAGGATTTGCCGGATCATAGGAGATTTCCACCGTATACCGATCAGGGCCGGCTTGGTTTCATACCTTTGCCCGCGGAAACTGATACAGGCACCTTTATCCACTTTCGCTGCTCATGGTGCAGGAAAGCTTCGGCTACAACGGCTGTATCCAAAAAAGTCAGTGGGCGGCTGTCCCGGTTCCATTCCTGCAGCGGTGAGATCCTTCTTCCGGAACGGCGGCGCGAGGCTTTCGTAGTATTCTGCGATGCCATCATGCTTTTTCTTGTGGTAATACTCATCCAGGTAGATGGCCCACAGGCGGTTCAGTTCCTCCAGTGTTCTGATGTTTTTCAGCTTTGATTCCCGGATAAAAGCATCTACCACCTGATGGAACTTCTCGATCTTCCCTTTGCTTTTGCCGGATCTTGGTTTTGCATACATCACACGGATGCCCAGCCTTGCAAGGGAAGACCGGATCTGTTTTGCGATATACTGTGTCCATTATCAAAGTAACAGGCATCGAAGGTTCCATACCGGGAAACCGCCTGATGGAACGTATCTTCAATGATTGCTTCTTCCTGATTATCATAGAACCGGGAAGATAAAAGGTATCTGGAGTGGTCATCGATTGCCGAGGACAGGTAAGTCTGTACCTTGGCTCCATTTCTTCCAATCGGAAGCTTGGGACCATACTTGATATCCGCCTGGATCAGCATCATGCGGTGTGGTTTGCAGAAACGTTTGGAAGAACTGTTCCTTGCATCCTGGTACATCTGCATCTGCTTTTGGCCGTAACCGGCCTTGTAGATATGGCGTTCCAAAGTAGAACGCTTTAAAGCACCGGGTGCTGCAAGCCCTTCCGTTTCCAGGATGTAGATGATCTGGGCAACCGACCGCTCGGGAACCTCCTTGCGTAGCTGGATTGCCTGCTCCAACAGAAACTCAAAGTTTTCAGGGAGTTTTTGTGAGCGGTGTTTCTCCCGGTCAGCCGGCTTTAGCCCTGTAAACTGCCTTTCCGAAAACGCTTTTTCATAACGGTAAAGGGAACGGACCGATATATGATTCTCCTCTGCAATCTTTTTGCGCAGCTGGATCCGTTTTGCATCATCCAGATCAGCCTGGAGAAGCGGAGAAATCAATTGGAAACGCCTGAGGGCTTCTTCTTCCTGCCATTGTTGTTTGTTTATTCTTGTATTCATAAAATAGTGACCTCCTTTTGAGACCACTATACCCGTTGGTACCGCGACAGACGATGCAAAGTAGGTGCATAAGCCTTACCAGCAGATCGGGACTAAAAATCCCCCGCTGTTGTAAATCTGACGCAAGATGATTTCTAACCAGTTTTGATATTGGTTTCTGAAAGAATCGAGCAGTGAACCAAGGGAAATCCTCTCTTCGTTATAACCCAGCAGGAACTCCCTGATCGTCCTTAAATATCCGTTGATACGTTCAAGATTTTCGCAGAACCATTGCAGCCAGCGGAGCATGGTAGCGCAGGACGGGTAGTCTTCAGAATCTAAGTCTTCCGGCTGTACAACGCCATCCAGCACCCCGGAGATCACTTCTGTTTCGTAATGCTTGTACGGAACAAGACAATCCGGAAGTTCATTATGATAAGAGTGGCAGTTCTTACAATAAAACCGCCGAATGATCAACTGATCTTTTAAACCGCCTTCCTTTCTACGGATGCGTGGGCGTGAATCCCGGTAACGAAGCGTAGCCTGACAGATGGGGCACATATGGGTGGTCACACTGCTCTCAACAAAAAACACCAAAATCCTCCTTGAGGACAAGTGAATAATCTGATATAATAACCATGGTTTAGTGACCAGGGTCTCAGAGTACACAACTTGCTAGGAGGGTGCTCTGAGACCTTTTCCTTTTTGTATGCTGATGACAGTATACAGGTCAATTCAGAGACAGGCAAGTAA
>QFCE01000038.1_pt1 | contig 142329 bp, 124 predicted proteins | sample 5346091 | NCBI WGS metagenome assembly QFCE01 (sample SAMN09062252, study PRJNA434731) | Human gut metagenome, whole genome shotgun sequencing project. | isolation source: stool timepoint A chromium assembly | host: Homo sapiens | collected 2015
TTTGGAAAGGGACGATATAGCCGACGGATTGGAAAGCGGCTCTCTGGAGGGCTTTGGTATTGTTCCGTCCGATGAGGATTATGTAAAGATTACGTTGCCCGAAAAAATGATAGACGGTTATGCGCAGATAATGTTTACGGCAACGGCAAAAGAATACGGAGATGTAACGCTTTCCCTAAGCGATAACAGGGATATAAATTATATAGTTCAGAGAGACGATAAATCTGACGAAGAGAAAAATACTGCCGAACAGGTTCAGCCTACCAAAGTAGTTATACCGATAGGCTCTCAAGTAATATATATCGGTGATGAAACATATAAACTTGACGTTCCGCCATATATAACTAATGACGTTACAAAGTTACCGCTCAGAGCAATATCGGATATATTTAAAGCCGATATATATTGGAACGGCGCCGAAAAATCAATAGATATAGAAGTCGGAGAAGATAAAATACATATGGCTGTCGGAAACAAAAAAATGTATGTGAACGGGTATGCAGTTCCTCTTTCCGCCGCTCCTGAAATCAGCGACGGCAGAGCATTTGTACCTCTTAGGGATATGGCGCAGATATTCGGAATAGACGATATAAAATGGGACGGCGAAAGTAAAACAGTTTCCTTTGAACTGAAAGATTACAGCGGACACAGCTATTTAATATATGACAATTACAAAAGGTTATAAAGCGGAAATGCCCTTGCTAAATAAGCAGGGGTATTTTTTTGTCCACAGTTTTTTTATAATTAATTCCCGTTTTGCAGACAACATTAAATTAGATGATTAAATTAAAACAAGTGTATAAACAAAATACAATTTACTACAAAAAAAGACCTCCGATTACTCGGAGGTCTGAAAAATCGAACTATTCTCTTAGTTTAATGTAACTGTCTGAGAAGCTTCGTTCCAGTCGATCTTGCTGATACCAAGAGCGTTAGCAAGGTCTCTTACAGGTACGAATGTTCTTTCGTTTGTGATTTCGGGAGCTGTGTTCATCTGAACAGGTGTACCGTTGATGTACATTGTCTTTGAACCGATTGTCATAGAAACAATTCTCTGTCCCATCATGATTGTTACTGTATTTGAAGGATCATCCCAACCTACTGTTGCGCCGAATGCTTCTGATACAGCTCTTAAAGGAAGTTCTGTATAGTTTTCAGCATTGATGTATGCAGGTGTGTCAAGTGTGATTGTCTGTGTACCTACAGCCATTGTTGTAGCGCCGATTGTGATAACGATTTTTCTGTTTGTTGTAGAATCGTCGTTATCTCTACCGCTTGTTACTACTTCAACGTACTTATCGTTGCATACTACTGCTTTGTACTTGAATACGCCGTTCATATCGTATCCGTATTCATCCTTGTCAGCATCGCCTTCATTGTCTGAAGAGTTTTCCCAAAGGATATTTGTGTCTTTATCATCTGCAGGCATAACATTCTTAAGAGCGTATCCACCTACAGGGAGAGTTCTGTCAAGGTAAAGTTCAAGTCCGCTGATTGTGATTGTTGATGCTTCTGTTGAGTCATCTGTTACTTCAACTTCAAGCTGAGCTACGTCCTTTTCGTCTTCGATTGTTACGTCAACTTCGATGTCTCCGCTTGTTACTTCGTATGAACCTGCGTCTTCAAAGTCCATCTTTTCAACTTCAAGAGCGATAACGTCGCCTTCTTCAAGGAGACCTTCTTCAGCCTCTGTGATAACGATTTCGTTTACAGGAACATATCTGTAGTCGATAAGTACTTCTGTTGTCTTAGCTTCTACTGTGTAAGGAGCCTTAACTTCAGCAACCTTAAGTTCTACATCGTCGAATTCTCCACCGAGTGTTACTTTAACGTCTCCGCTGAATGTAGGAGCTGCGTTAAGGATGAACTTGATTGTCATATCTGTTTCATCAGACTCTTCTTTTTCACCGTAGTTCCAAATATCAACAACGTTTTCATCGATTTCATACTTAAATTTGTATTTTTCGTCGCCGTCTTTCTTAACACCATCAACATCGATAGCAACTACTTCGATTCCTTCAGGGAATGTGAATGTAGCTTTTCTTGATGTGTTGAGGATGTCGCCTGTGTTTTCTTCAATAGCAACTTCAAGTGTGTTTGTTTCATCGTAAGCTTTACCAGCCCAGATTGTAGGAAGATCATCATCTTCAACTGTGTATGTAACAGCTTCTTCTACCATCTTAGCAACTTCAAGTGTAACTGAATCAAAGTCTTTGCTTGATACTGTGATCTTAGCAACATCGCCTGCGTCGCAGTCTTTTGTAGCCTTAAGAGCAAATCCGCCGATTGTGATGATAGGTCTCTGACCTTCTTTTACACCATTAAGTTCGAAACTTAATTCATCTTCATCCCATTTTACATTTTTAAATGTAACATTGTCATTGTTAACACATGTAACAATCTTATCTATTGAAATATCTTTACCATTTTCATCTTTGAATCCCATACTATCTGAATTGAATTCATAGTTGCCTTTGAGCTTAAGTGTGATTTTTTCGCCATTTGAAATAGCGCCGTTTGTAAGACCTGTGATTGTGATGTCTTTGATATTTTTAATATTATCAGAGTCTTCAACAAATGTTACAACACCTTCAGATTCAACGGATACATCACCTTTAACAGCTGTAGCGATTACTTCTGAAGCTTTCTTGAACTGAGATACGTTTGATGTGAATGTAGCAACTACGTCGCCTTCTTCTACAGCATAAGCTACAATAGGAAGTACACATGCATCACCATCATCAAGTGTCCAGCTGTCTTTGCTGTTGAATACTGAGGCGTTAAGAGTTATGTAAGCTGTTGTGTCATTCTTAACATCAACTTTTTCGATACCTACACATTTGTTGTCTGTAAGATAATCGTCTTCTTCCATAACGTAATCTTTACCTTCAACTTTGCTTTCAGCGAATTTACCGTTTGTGAGTTTAAGAATTACTTCAAAGTTTTCTCCGGGAATATCAACCTGGTCATCATTCTTTGAAAGTTCAACTCTTGATGTGAACACATGGTCATCGCCAACAGATGTTGAGATTTCGTCAACAGCTGTTAACTTTGTGGATGCGAATGCTGTCATGGGAACCATTGCAACAGTCATGATCGCAGCCAATAATAAAGCTAATTTTTTCTTCATTTTGTTGTCCTCCTTTTAAATTTTTGGGGTTCTCCCCGTTTACGTTTTACATAAGGGGTTTTCCCCTTTACAAAATGAATTGTAACAATTGCCGAATGTTAAGTCAATAGAAATGCATAATCTATATATATTGTATAATACGTACCGTTTATTCCTTGATATTAAAGGGTTTAATGAAACCAAAAGGAAATATTACAAAGAAAATTACACAACTTTTACACAGTTTTACACAACTTTTTTTGAGTCGTTTTTTGGCGTTTTTTAGGCTTTTGTGCAATTTGACAGTGTATGACGTTTACTAATAGTTATAAAAGCGGTAATTGAAAATATTTAGAGTGAATTGTGGATTTATTTCTTCCGTTAATATATAATTAAGTAGACATAATGGAGAGATATGGATTATTTCGAAATTATGTTTTAAATTTTTGTAAATTTGTTGGGTATAATACTTAACGGGAGGGCTGCTTATTAAGAGCAAAAGAGAAAATAACAGTATTGTTATTGTGTTTATCGGTCTTCTTGTATTTATTTTTATAAATGCGCGCCTGCTGAAATCCGAGACTATTGAAATCAAAAACGAAACTCCTGTACATAGTCAAAATGAAAATGTCGGAGAACAGTATACAGACGGTAAAATTAATTTGAATTCAGCTGACGAAAACGAACTGGATTCCCTTATGTATATCGGTCGGGACGAAGCGGAGCTGATTATAGAATACAGAAATAAAAACGGAAATTTTGAAAGTCTTGAAGATATAAAGTATGTAGAAGGTCTATCTTCTATAATGCGTAAAGTTATAATTGACAATTGTTATGTAGAATAACGGTTTTGGGAGGGTTTTGAATTGGCATATAAAATACTCGTTGTAGAAGATGAAAAATTGATTGTAAAAGGTATAAAGTTTTCTCTGGAACAGGACGGAATGGAAATAGAAGTTGCATACGACGGAGAAGAAGCTTTAAATCTTATAAGAAAAAATAAATATGATTTAGCCGTACTGGACGTTATGCTTCCGAAAATGGACGGACTGCAAGTGTGCCGTGAAGTAAGGGAGTTTTCGCAGATGCCGATAATTATGGTTACGGCAAAGGGCGAGGACATGGACAAAATTATGGGTCTGGAATACGGCGCAGACGATTATATGACAAAGCCTTTCAATATTTTGGAATTAAAGGCGAGAATAAAGGCTGTATTGAGAAGAAGCGCGGCTTCAAGGGAAGAGAAAGCTCCTGCTAAAAACGAACTTCAAATAAGAGATTTGCTTGTAGACCTGGACAGCAGAAGAGTCTTTGTTGACGGAAAAGAAGCTTACCTGACGGCAAAGGAGTTTGATTTACTGGAGTTATTGATGAAAACTCCCGGAAAAGTATACAGCAGGGAAAAACTTTTGGATACGGTATGGGGATTTGATTATCCCGGGGACGTCCGTACCGTAGACGTACATGTGAGAAGATTGAGAGAAAAAATAGAGAAAAAACCGAGTGCGCCTGAATATATCTTTACAAAATGGGGAGTGGGCTATTACTTTGGCTAAAAAGAATATAAAACTGAAATGGACCCTTTTGGTAACATATTTGTTAGTGGGTATATGTCCGCTTTTGATTATGGCGCAGCTGACAATGAAAAGCGTAAACGAATATTTTGTTGAGGAAAGAAAAAAAGAACTGCTTCTCCAAGCAAACGTAATATCGGGCCATATAGGCATTTCCGACTATTTATATGACGACAGCAAGGCTATAGTTTTTGACTACGATATAAATCAAACAAGCAAACAGAGCGGATACAGAATTATTGTAATAGACAAAACGGGAACTGTTATAAACGATTCCAATAAAACGGAAGAGGGAAAAGTTTATTTTCTGCCGGAGGTTATAGACGCGCTTAATAACAAAGACGTCGCAAAGGTATACGGTAACGATACAATCCATGCGGCGGTTTCCATAGTAGACGATCGCTCAAACTGCGTAGGCGTTGTGCTAGTCAGCGGTTCCATAGCCGATATAGCGTTAAATGTAGAAGCTATAGGAAATAAAATATTCAGTATGATATTAATGCTCGCAGTTGTTGTAATAGTTATTGTAATGTTCATGGCATGGTGGTTTACAAATCCTCTCAACAGCGCCATAGCGGTTATAAAGAAAATGGCAGACGGTCATTTTGACCAGAGAATAGAAATAAACGACTTCTTACACACAGAGCTTGCGGAATTGGCAGAGTCCAGCAATTATATGGCGGAAAAGCTGGACATGATAGAGACAAGCCGAAGAGAATTTGTATCAAATGTATCGCATGAGTTGAAAACGCCCCTCAGTTCCATAAAGGTTTTGAGTGATTCCATACTTATCCAAGACCCGGAAAATGTACCTAAAGAAATGTATGTGGAGTTTTTAATGGATATAAACTCCGAGGTTGACAGAATGACGGATATTATAAACGATTTGCTCACGCTTGTCCGTATGAACAGGGAAGAGGTTCATTTGAACCCGATGGAGATAAATTTGACGGATATGATTTCCGACATTGTCAGAAGACTTGAACCGATTGCGAAATCTAAAAATATTAATCTCAATTATAATAAATTAAAAGCCGTTAAAGCGGAAATAGAAGAGACAAAATTTTCGCTTGCGGTGTCAAATCTTATCGAAAACGCAATCAAGTACAATAACGACGGCGGAAATGTAGAAGTTACGGTAGACGCCGACAATCAAAACGCTTTTGTTACGATAGCTGACGACGGCGTAGGCATAGCTGAGGAAGAACTCGGAAAGATATTCGACAGATTTTACAGGGTGGACAAAAACAGGGATAGAGAAAGCGGAGGAACAGGTCTGGGACTTTCAATTGCTCGTTCGGCTGTACTTATGCATAACGGAACGATAAAAGTATCCAGTAAGGAAAACGAGGGAACAACCTTTGTTATAATAATTCCGCTTAAACAAGAGTGAGGTTGCCATGATTAAAAAAATGATTTATATACTGGCTATAGCGGCATTGACCCTATGCGGATGTAAAACAGACGGAGCGGAGATAAATCCGTCTGCCGAAAGCGGAGCGTTATGCGAAGTATATTTTGTTGATAATGCAGGACAGACGATAAAATCGGAAATAGCCGGACTGGAAGCGGATACGCAGGAACAGCAGGTATACGAGGCTTTTATAAAAATGAAGGATACGGTTAAAAATGAAGAGAGAAGGCCTGCCGTTCCGGAAAATGTGGATATAAATACGTTGAGCATTGACAGCGGAGTTTTGGAGGTTGATTTCAGCGGCGAATATAACGGCATGTCTCCGGGAGATAAGCTTATTTTCAGAACAGCCGTAGTTTATACTTTTACATCATTGGACTTTGTAGACTATGTAAAAATGACAGTTGACGGAAACAGTCTGAAAATGACAAACGGACAGGCTCTGGGAAAAATAGGCAGAGACGATGTGGTGCTGGACGGCAATATATCGGCTGAGCCGACAAACTATGAAATATTGACTTTGTATTTCAAAGACAGTGAAGAAAACAAGCTGGATACGGAAATAAGAGAAGTTGAGGTCAATCCTAACCAGCCCATAGAGCTGTATATAATAGAACAGCTTATAAGCGGACCGGAAAGTAAAAATATGAAAAATGTTATACCGACCGATACAAAAATAAGGGAAATAAGTACAGCTGACGGTATTTGCTATGTGGATCTCAGCGCGGAATTTTTGGTAAAACAGCTTGAAAGCGAAACAGACGCCAAAGCGGCGGTATACAGTATAGTAAATTCGCTTGCGGAAATAGAAACAGTAAATAAGGTACAGTTTTTGATTGACGGAGAAAAAATTGATAATTACAGAGGCGTTATGGATTTAAGTAAGCCTGTGGAGCCTAACTTTGATATAACGTTTGAGTAAGCGGTGATTTGAAATGAGAAGACCGTTTGTCTGGTTTGTGTTAGGTCTTGCAGTGGGAATTATAGGAGGAATGTACTTAACGGGACTGAATGCGGCCGCAGTTTTTATATTTTGCGTAGCGGCAGCATTAGGCTTTTCGTATAAGAATAGGATTTTCGAATATATGTATGTTCCTCTGCTTGCGGTAATAGGATTTATTTTGTGCCGTTCCGCTATTGGAACAGCTGATATTTCTGCGGAAAAAATTGTCGGCAGGGAAAGCGTTGTTGTCGGAACGGTAAGAAACTACTATATAACAGAAAGCGGAAAAACAGCCGTTACAGTTAAAACGAAAAGTATTACCGACGGAAACATAACCTGTGAAAAGAGTCAGAAAATATTTTTGACTGCCGAGGATGCGGAAGTTCATGCAGGCGACGTTATAGAGGCGCATGGTAAGCTTTATTGTTTTGAAGAGCCGACTAATCCATATCAGACCGATTATAGGATATATATGAAATCAAAAGGGTATGATTATTCGTTTTGGTGCGATGACATAAGGAAGATTTCAACGGATAACGGTATTATATATAAAATAGAAAAAGCCAGAGAGAACGTTAATCGGTTTTTTGATGAAAATATGGGAGAAAGTGAAGCGGCAATAGCTAAAGCGCTGACTACGGGATATAAATACGATATTCCCGACAATACGGAGAAAACATTCATGAATTTGGGCATAAGCCATGTCTTGGCAGTGTCGGGACTGCATGTGTCGCTCGTATCGGGAATTTTGTTCGCACTTCTCAGAGTTGTTTTTAAAATGAGAAAAAGAACGGCGGCTGTTCCGACGGCAATATTTTTGACAGCATACTTTATTTTTACAGGCTGCTCACCGTCTGCGGCAAGGGCGGTTATTATGACATTGACTGCCTTTGCGGCGCTTGTGTTTTATAAAAATTCCGATAGATACAATACGATTGCTTTCAGCGCGTTTATACTGCTGTGCATAAATCCGCTTTATCTGTGGAATGTTTCGTTTCAGTTGTCGTTTTTGGGGATTACTGCGGTAGTTTTGGCGTTAGATATTATAAAAAATATCGGTAGAACTTCAAAAACGGCTAAAGCGTTTATTTTTTCGGTTATTATATGGATAATAACGACTCCGCTTACAATGTACTATTTCGGTGGAGTTTCCCTGATTGCGCCTATTGCAAACATTGTTATTGTTCCGTATATAAGTATTGTTACGGGAGCGGCAGTTGTTTCGTCAGCTGTTTCCGCAACGCCCATAGGAGCGGCGGCAGTGAGGTTTTTGGACTGCCTTTTGGAATTTTACAACTTAGCTGCGGATAAAATACCGTCGGAAGTATTGTATATGAGTACGGCAAAACCATCGCTTTATGCTGTTATTATAATGTATATTCTTATTTTTGCATGTCTTATATTCGGCACAAAAAAATATGCCAATAGATTTATGATAGGCGCATTTTCAGCATTTATGGTTTTACAGTGTGTGGTAAACAAGACAGCTCCTGCGGAAATAGTTTTCTTTGACGCAGGACAGGGAGACGCTTCGATTATACATATTCCCGAAAAATTTACGGCGGTAGTTGACGGAGGACCCAGCGGAGAGGCTGAGAATACTGTTATTCCGTATCTGAATGCCAAGGGAGAAAAGGCTGACGTACTGTTTATTACGCACATGGATTCAGACCATTCCGGTGGCGCGCTTGAACTGATTGAAAATGATATGACCGAACTTGTGGTTGTTTCCGATACAAAACACAACGAAATTTTAGACAAGGTCATTGATGAAGCCGATAAAAATAATATTGAAGTATATTACGCTTCCACAGGAGACAAATTTGTTACAGACATATGTACCGTAGAGTGTTTATATCCTTTTTACGGAGATATGTCTGCGGAAGAAAACGAAAGTTCGCTTGTGCTTAAGGCGGATATAGACGGAATTAAAATATTGTTTACAGGCGACATAGAGTATGAAGATGAGATAAGGCTTATGGACAGCGACATCGAGTGCGATATAATTAAAATAGCTCATCACGGTTCAAATACATCGTCATCGGCAGATTTTATAGAAAAGACGAATGCCGATATTGCCGTCATCGAGTCGGGGGAAAATAATATATACGGGTTTCCGCATAAACAAGTTCTTGATACTTTAGAGGAGTATGGCGTTGAAACATATATTACGGGAGAAAACGGAGCGGTAAAAGTTGTGTTGAAAAAAGACGGTTATGACGTTAAGACATATAAAGGTAGGTAAAAGAATATGAAGAAGCGTGTAATACGAAGTCTGACGATGATTTTTTTACTTTTTGGAATGACAGCATGTTCAGCTTCGACGCCGACGGATGAAGAAAATAATACAGAAATTTCGGAAGCCTATGATAATAAAGTAAAAAAATACATGGAAAGAGCAGAGCTGACCGACGTTGAAAAAGATATACTTAGGCTTGTCGGTATAAAAGGCGAAACGAAAATTTATAACTTTTACGCAGATGAAAATCTTGACAGTATAGATGTTAATTTTTATGTGTTTGAAAACGGGCAATGGAGTATTCAAAGTGAAAGCCGCAATATAAAAGTTACCGATGCGGAAGGGCGAATTTGTTTGGCGAAAACAAATTTCGATAATGTATTTACGGTAACTGTCCAGACGGAAAGCGATGGAGAAAGCAGCGCTGTTTATGTTCCTCAATATGATAAAACGGATGAAAAATCAATATATATTTCAAATACACCTCATGCCGACAGCATAAATTACGGGGATGAAACCGTATTGCAGATTGTTGCCATAGGTGATAATGATAGAGAACTTCCGATAATAGAACGCAATAATTTTTATGAAACCGAACCGCTTGGTGAATATGATGATACAGTTGCCGTTACAGTCAGGTTTAATGAAAAGACAAAATAGGTGTATGGCGAATTTGTTTGGCGAAAACAAATTTCGATAATGTATTTACGGTAACTGTCCAGACGGAAAGCGATGGAGAAAGCAGCGCTGTTTATGTTCCTCAATATGATAAAACGGATGAAAAATCAATATATATTTCAAATACACCTCATGCCGACAGCATAAATTACGGGGATGAAACCGTATTGCAGATTGTTGCCATAGGTGATAATGATAGAGAACTTCCGATAATAGAACGCAATAATTTTTATGAAACCGAACCGCTTGGTGAATATGATGATACAGTTGCCGTTACAGTCAGGTTTAATGAAAAGACAAAATAGGTGTATATGTTAAATAAATATCGTTATATAGGTTTTAGATTAAATAGTTAAAAGTTTTAACACAGACAGAAATATATAGCTGTCAGTAGACTGATAAAGGAATTATATTATGGATAAAATCGATTTAAAAAAAATAGAAAAATGTTATTTGCTTTATGGGGAAGATTCATTTACAAGAAAAGCTTGGGAGGACAAAATCAGAAAAAAAGTTGTTGACGAAGCCTCCGAGATGATGAATATGACAGTTTTTAACGACATAAAGACAACTGCGGGACAAATTATAGAGGCTGCCGAAACATTTCCGTTCATGAGTGAAAAAAGGATTATAATTGTGAGAGACTGCGGATTTTTTTCTGAGGGTAAAAAAGCCGAAAGTGATTTACTGGCAGAATATATAGAAAAAATACCCGATACGGCATGCATTGTTTTTTCCGAAGAAAAAGCCGACAAAAGGATGAAGCTTTATAAGGCCGCCGAAAAGCACGGCATAGTAAAAACATATAACGGCTTAAAAGATGTAGATTTGGCAAATATGATTGAAAAGAAGTTTGCTAAAAGCGGAATAAAAGCAACAAAAGCCGTATGTGTATATATGGTCAGAAACTGTGGGGAAAATGCCGAAACTCTTAAAAATGAGACTGATAAAATAATTTCCTATCTTGGGGAAAGAAATGAAGTCAAAACGGAGGACATCGACAAATTATGTTCAAAAAGTTCCGAGACAAAGGTATTTGACCTTGTTGACGCCATGATAGCGGGAAAGACGGAGAAGGCATTGGAAATATACAGAACGCTGTTATCGCTGAACGAGTCTCCGTATATGGTTTTATCGCTCATAACAAGGCAGTTCAGAATTATATTAAAGTGTAAAAGCCTGTCGGAAAGCGGATTATCGGGAAGCGATATGGCGAAAAAGATAGGAGTTGCGCCCTTTGTGGCAAACGGAGCTGTCAGACAAAGCAGGAATTTCAGCTACGAAATGCTTAAAGCGTCTCTGAATAAATGTCTGGAAACAGACTATTTAATAAAGACCGGCAAAACCGAACCTGTTTCAGGAGTAGAGATGCTGATTGCAAACGGCGCTTTATAATAAAGAAAGTTTTATACGGCTCGGGCATATATTATATTAAATAACAGCCGGAGGCATGTATATGGACAGAATGAAAAGAAAATTTATCGGTGCGGTGCTGACGGCTTTCGGGCTGGGAATACTTATTGCGGCGTTTATACCGATATGGGGTACTATAGCGGCGCTTGTAATTGCGGCGGTAGGCATATATCTTATTTGCGACAGCGGATGCTGAGAAAGAAAAAAAGCTCATTGTTTAAAACAATGAGCTTATGTGTTCATATATGAAAGGTAGCGTGCTTTTAGATAGCGCGTGTTACTTTACCGGAACGGAGGCATCTTGTGCAGATGTAGATTGACTTGATAGTTCCGTTATCGTTAATTTTAACCTTTTTTACATTGGGTTTCCATGTTCTGTTGGCACGTCTTGATACCTGGCTACGATTGATGCTGATTCTGTGGCCAGTACGCATACCCTTTTCACAAATTTCACACTTTGCCATTTATTACACCTCCTAGTTGCTTGCTGCGTGATATAACACAATGTATATTATCAGAAATGAAGTGATTTGGCAAGAAGTTTTCATAGTTTTGGTTAAAAAATTTTAATGACGGAGAAGAATAGGCGTTTATAATACAAAAAAGATTAAAATAATGTTATTTTTTAATAAAGGAGGCTTAAAATTAAAAAATGTTTTTATTTTCCCTGTAAGAGTGTTATAATATAATGGATTATATAAATCAGGAGGTAAGAATTATGTCAGCAAAACTTGAAAATCAATACGGAACAATTTCCATTGAAAACGAAGTTATAGCCAGAATTGCAGGTCTTACTGCCGTAGACTGCTACGGAATTGTCGGTATGGCAGCAAAGAACATGAAAGACGGACTCGTTCAGCTTCTTAAACGTGAAAGTCTTACAAAGGGCATAAGAATAAATGTAAACGAAGAACAAATAAGTATAGATTTGCACATCATTGTTGAATATGGCACAAACATAACAGCTATCGCGGAAAATATTATAAGTACGGTTAAATATAAGGTAGAGACCGTATGCGGTATTGCGGTTGAACAGGTAAATGTGTTTGTCGAGGGCGTGCGAGTCGACGCCTGATATAAGGAGGTCTATCATCAGTGAGTGTAACAAGTATTAACGGCTTATTGCTTAAAAGAATGATTATTTCGGGGGCCAACAGTCTTAATTCCAAAAAGGATACGGTTGACTCTCTTAATGTGTTTCCTGTTCCTGACGGGGATACGGGAACAAATATGTCTCTTACGGTGCTTGCAGCTGCAAGGGAAGTTGACAAAAGCCAGTCTCTTAACGTCGGAGAAGTTGCCAAATTGGCGTCAAACGGCTCTTTAAGAGGCGCAAGAGGAAACTCCGGCGTTATAACGTCTCAGCTTTTCAGAGGTTTTGCGAAAGAACTGGAGGGGATAGAAGAGGCTGATACGGTTACTCTGGCAAAGGCTTCTGCGAAGGCTGTGGAAACGGCATATAAGGCGGTTATGAAGCCTAAAGAGGGAACAATTCTTACCGTTGCAAGGGTAATGAGCGAAAGTGCGCTTAAATACTGTCATAAAATTACAGATGTAGCGGAGTTTATGGAAGCGGTAATAAAAGACGGACATGCTATCCTTCTTCAGACAAAGGAAATGCTCCCTGTACTTAAACAGGCTGATGTTGTTGACGCCGGAGGTATGGGACTTCTTTATGTTCTTGAGGGGGCGTTAAAGATTGCATTTGACAATACTGACGTTAAAATTGAGGAAAGCGCGTCAGGTCAGGCTAAAAAAGAATATGCAGCCCTTGCGTCAGTTGATAATGAGAGTATAACTTTCGGATACTGTACGGAATTTTTTATTAATGTGCAAAATGCTCCCGAGTCTACTGTCGGCGGACTTAAAAACTATCTCAGCTCAATAGGAGACAGCCTTGTGGTAGTTGCCGATGACGAGATAATAAAAGTCCATGTGCACACGGATCATCCCGGTATGGCTATAGAAAAGGCTCTTTCCATCGGAAGCCTTTCGGGACTTAAAATAGATAATATGCGTGAACAGCATACGAATAAAATTGATTTTGAGAGCGAGGGAAAAGCAGCTGTTAAAGCTGAACCCGAAGAAAAGAAGGAACATAAGGAAACGGGATTTATTTCCGTTTGTTCAGGAAGCGGCATAGCGGATATATTTAAAAGCCTCGGCGTTGATGTAATTATAGAAGGCGGACAGACTATGAATCCAAGTACGGAGGACATACTTAACGCCATAAATAATATAGACGCCGATAATATAGTAATTATGCCCAATAATAAAAACATAATACTTGCGGCGGAACAGGCAAGAAATTTAACGGAGGACAAAAAGGTTTTTGTAATACCTACAAAATCCATGCCGGAAGCTATTTCCGCAATGCTTTGCTATAATGCCGAAGAGGACATAGACAGTGTTGTTGAAGAAATGAAAGACGCCATAGCCAATGTAAATACCGCGTCCGTTACTTATGCCGTAAGAGATACAAAACTCGGAGATAAGGAAATTACAAAGGGCGATATACTGGGAATGTTAAACGACAACATAGAAATAGTCGGAAAAGATATTCAGCAGTCTACAAAAGATCTTATAAACGAGGCTGTTAATGACGACAGCGAGATAATATGTATTTATTACGGAAGCGACGCAACGGAGGAAATGGCAAACGAGATAGCGGAATATGCCGAAGAGAATTTCCCTGACTGTGATATTGAGGTACATTCGGGAAATCAGCAGCTTTATTATTATATAATTTCCGTTGAATAATTTATTGCAAATAATTTAAAGGGCGTCTTTAAGACGTCCTTTTTTATGGGGTGCGGTTATGAATTTGGAAAGTCCGGTAAACAGCATAAAAGGAATCGGCGCGGAAAGAGAAAAATATTTGAGAAAATTAAATATAGTAACTGTTGGGGATATTATTGAACACTATCCGAGGGATTATGAAGACAGAACTATCGTTACTCCTATATCTGATCTGTGTCCGGATGAAAATGCAGTTATACTGGCATATGCAAAGGAAGAGCCGAAAAATTCGCATTTCGGAGGAATGACGATTACAAAGGTAAGAGTTTATGACGAAAGCGGGAGTATAGGCATTGTATGGTATAATCAGCCCTATGCAAGGAATAATATTAAGGTCGGCGTGTTATATGCTTTTATAGGGAAAATAACGGTAACAAAAAATAACCGCAGAGAGATAAACTCTCCCGAAGTAGAAAAAATAGATGAAAACGGCAGTTATGAAGGTAAAATAGTACCCGTATATTCGCTTTGCGCGGGTTTAAGTCAAAAGGTTTTCAGAAAAACGGTTATTGAAGCATTAAATAAAACAGAAGATAGCATATCAGACTGTCTGCCGTTTTTTATAAGAAAGAAATATAAGCTTGCCGAGAAAAAATTCGCAGTAAAAAATATTCATATTCCGGAAAATAAAGAGTGCTATATGCTTGCAAGAGAGAGGCTGGTATTTGAAGAGCTGTTTACACTGCAAGCCGCGCTTTTACAGATAAAAAACGAAACTGTAGCTGACAGAAACGGACAAATAATGGAAAAAGTGGATATGGCTGAATTTTTTAAAGCGCTTCCATTTGAATTTACTTCGGCGCAAAAGAAAGTATTTGAAGAAATTCAAGGCGATATGTATGATAGAAAAGTGATGAACAGGCTTGTCCAAGGAGACGTCGGAAGCGGAAAAACAGCTGTTGCCATGGCTGCCGCATATGTGGCTGTAAAGAATGGATTTCAGGCGGCAATGATGGCTCCTACAGAGGTTCTGGCAACTCAGCATTATGAAAGCTTTAAAGACATATTTGAACCGCTGGGGATAAAAGTAGTTTTGATAACGGGAGGACTTAAAGCAAAAGAAAAAAGAGAGGTATGGTCAATGGCGGCAACCGGAGCCGCAGATATAATAATAGGAACACATGCCATTATACAGAACAAAGCGGAATTCCGGAAACTGGGGCTGGTTATAACGGATGAACAACACCGCTTCGGAGTAAAACAGAGACAGATTTTATCCGATAAAGGAGACAACCCGAACGTACTTGTTATGACGGCTACTCCCATACCAAGAACATTGGCGCTTATATTATACGGAGACCTTGATATTTCCGTAATCGACAGCCTACCGCCGGGAAGACAGCAGATAGATACATTTGCCGTAAACACAGGTTATAGGGAAAGATACTATAATTTTATAGATAAGGAACTGGAAAAGGGAAGACAGGCGTACATAATATGCGCTATGGTTGAAGAAAATGAAAATGTTGAAGCGGAATCTGTAACCGAGTATGCCGCAGCACTTAAAAATACTGTCTTGGGAAAGAGAAATATTGCTGTAATACACGGGAAAATGAAACCTGCAGAAAAGGAAGCCGCCCTTAAAAATTTTGCCGACGGCTCAACCGATATACTTGTGGCAACAACCGTAATAGAGGTCGGCATAAATGTTCCCAACGCTACCGTTATGGTGATAGAAAACGCAGAAAGATTCGGACTTTCACAGCTACATCAGTTAAGAGGGCGCGTAGGCAGAGGCGCAGAAAAGTCATATTGTATACTGGTTTCCGACAGTAAAAACGAAATAACAAAAAAACGACTGAAAACAATGACAGGGACAACCGACGGATTTGTAATTTCCGAAACAGACCTTAAGCTGAGAGGACCGGGAGAATTTTTCGGCACAAGACAACATGGATTGCCCAGTCTGAAAATAGCAAATTTATATAAAGACATGGAAATACTTAAGAAAGCGCAGGCGGCAGCCGCTGAACTGACGGCAGACGATCCGCTGCTTATTAAAGATGAAAATATGGAGCTTAAAAATGTCATTGAAAAAATGTTATCGCATGAAAATATAGGAATATAAGCTGTTGTATTGAAATCATATAGACATATATTGTCTTATTTTAAGATTTTTTGTATTTAAAAGTATATTAAGGGTTAAATTTTTGTTGTTTTTTATAAACAAGTTTGGTATACTCATTATAGTTTGTTCCAGAGTATATGAATGCGCTTTGGTTTAAGATACAGGGAGGTTTTTTATATGCGTGTTATTGCGGGAAAGGCCAGAAGGCTTCAGCTTAAAGCACCGGAGGGAATGGATACGAGACCGACAGCCGACCGTGTTAAGGAATCTCTTTTTAATATGATTAATCCCGATTTATACGGCTGTTCGTTTTTGGACTTGTTCAGCGGTTCGGGAGCAATAGGAATCGAAGCGTTAAGCAGGGATGCAGACAAGGCTGTTTTTGTTGATAAGTCGACTGTATGCGCCGATATTATCAAAGCTAATTTGGAATTTACAAAACTTTCGGAGAATGCGGAAATAATAACCGACGATATATGTTCGGCTATTGCCGAATTAGGGGTAAGAGGAGAAAAATTTGACATTATATTTATGGATCCCCCATATAAAGAAGGATATTATTCACATGTACTTACGGAAATAAAAAAGGCCGGCATACTTTCGGAAAACGGATACGTTGTGGCAGAAGCCGCAAAGGACTACGATTTTTGTGATGGAAACGGATTTAAAATAATCAAACAAAGAAAATGCGGTCCGGCTGTGATGATTTTTTTAAACTTGGAGGAAGAAAAATGTTAAAAGCAATATATCCGGGGAGCTTTGATCCCGTTACAAACGGGCATCTTGATATAATAAGAAGAGCCTCGGCTATGGTTGACACTCTTATTGTAGGCGTTTGCGGAAACCCAAATAAGAGATCTTTGTTAAGCTCCGATGAGCGTTTGGAATTGCTTAGAAGTGTAACCGATGATTTAGGCAATGTAGAGGTGATGGAAATAGACGGTATGCTGGGAGAGTTTGCCTCCAGAGTAGGGGCGAAAGTTATAGTAAGAGGCGTCAGAGATATGAGCGACTTTATTAACGAATTCCAGCGGGCTATCATAAACAAACAGCTCACAGGCGGTGTGGAAACAATCTTCCTTGCGGCCAGTCCCGAAAATATAACATTAAGTTCCAGCGCGGTGAGAGAAATACTTGCCTTTAACGGAAATTTAGATATGTTTGTTCCTGAAAAAGTCAGAGATAGGTTGAAAGAAAAATTCGAAAGAGAGGGATAAGAATGGATGATACAGTATTAAAGCTTTTGGAAGAACTGGAGCAGGTAGTAGATGAAGGCCGTTCTTCGCCTTTTTCAAACAAGGTTCAGGTAGATAAAGACGAAATTTTTGAAATTATTGATGAAATAAAAATGAAGCTTCCGAATGAGATAAAACAGTCCAAGTGGGTCATTGAGGAAAGAAACAAAATCCTTGTAGACGCACAGAAAGAGGCTGACGAAATGCTTAAAGAGGCTGAAGTACGTCTTGGAAAACTGGTTGAGGAACATGCGGTTACAAAGAAAGCATACGAGCAGGCTGCCGAGGTAATGGACGCCACAAAGAAGAGCGCTAAGGAAATGCGTCTCGGCGCTATTGAGTATGCAGACGATGTAATGGGTGTTGCGGAACAGCGTTTGAGAGAGATGCAGGATACAATCGAACAGGAAAATCAGAAAATCATTGATTTCTTTAAAGAAAATATTAATGTGATATTCGAGAACAGACAGGAACTTAAAGGCGTTAAAAAAGACTAATTTTAAACGCTTTAAAAGAGCTTTTGGTAAAACCAAAAGCTCTTTTTTACTTTTTTTCCCTAAAGAAAATAAATATGAATATTGCGAGAAAAGAAGCCGCCGCAAAAGCGGAATGGTATGTGTATATTTCGCTGAATACAGGATACACACTGCTTTTAAAGAAATATATGTCATATAAGATAAATGATGTTATGTATGCGACAACAGATGAAAATGCTTTGCATACTATGTATTTTTTTATATTGATGTCACTTTCCCCGATAACGGCTAATGTTTGTAAATGTACGGAAAATCCGCCCCAACACAATATAGCGGCAATGAGAGAATAGGCGATTTTGGGAGAATAGCCGGAAGCGGCAGTCAGACTTATACCTCTTGTAAACTCAAGCATACCGCCTATTATTCCACCGACAGCTTTATAATCTTCGGGGATGATGTTCATAAAAGCTTCGGTAACAACAGAGAAAAAAATTATACATCCGCCTACTAAAAGTATGGATTTAACAGATGACGACAGAGAATCGTAAATACCGCTTTTTGCCGATACGAGTGGTTTCATATATGATTTGTAACGGCATGGAAATAAAAGATTATATATAAAGCCTGTCAGCAGTGAAGAAAATATACAGATTGCTAAAAAAAACGGAGCGGAGGCTCTGTCGGATAATATTGACGATGAAACGGCGGATATTATAAAAACAGCTCCGGGATTATTGCAGAAAGACAGCATATGTTCGGCAGTGTCTTTTGATATGCTGTTTTTTGAATACAGTGATGAAATGATACGCGCGCCTGTCGGGTAGCCCGAAAGCATACTTATTAAAAAGACCGGCATAAGGCCTGACGGTATTCCGAAAAGCTTCATTGTTATTTTATCGGCTGTTCCGAAATGCGGCTTTGTATTAAAAGAAAGCCATGAAGAAATTACCATAAAAGGAAACAACGACGGAATAACGGTATACAACCATAAATTCAAACCGTCAAAGGCCGCTCCCGTCATTTTATCGCTGTATAGAACTATACTCCCTGCCAGAAAAACTGCAAAAACCGATTTTAAAACAGTAAGCATAAAAATCCCCCGAAAGTCTTTAAATAATAATATGACGTTCGGGGGACAAAGATGTTTGGTAAATTTACAAATTCTCTATTATAACCGGCATTGTATAGTCCAACGCGCGTTTTTTTGCGGAAGGAGTAGGCTGACCGAGGAAATATATATCGGTAGATTTCTTCTCAATCTGCAAAAGAGATTTTTGAAGTTCCGAAAGATTTCGTTCATCTTTATTTACGTTCATTATTACGGGAACGGAGGAATTATGACATAATGCGCTTACAAGCGGCTCTGCGGATTTTCTGAACCCGAGTACCCTTATATAAGGGTCGAAGTTTAGCGGTGAAAAGATTTCCTCCTGTTCTTTGGTGATTCCCAAAAGAATATGGCAGAGTATACGCATAAGCCTTGTATGCGTGTACCTTTTTGTTTTAAGCTCTGAACATATATCTGTTATTTTATATGAACTGCCGACGGTTTTAAGTATTCTGTTTTCCAGTCCCTCGGAAATGCCGCTTATGTTTTTCAGATTTTCGGCGGAAGTTGTTCTTAGGATATATGCCATGGCGTCGGAATAATTATCCGTAAATATAGGCGTTGACTTTTCGTATATATCAAAACATTCCGGAGGTACAGCCTGCGTTAAAAGATTTATTCTTCCGCTGTATATTACTTTTCTGACAGCGGCGGCAGACGCTATGGTTCCGGTAATTTTGTCCGAATTATATGCGGCGCCGACTCTTTTTGTGATAATGGGCTTTATATTTGAAGAAAATATTTTAAGCGCTTTTAAATATTCGATTGCCAATATATTATTGGAAGTGCTTAGAATTTCGGGGTTTTTGCCGGTTACGGCGCTGAAAGCGGCAGCTCTGGCAGAAGGGAAAGACATTCCGTGTGAAAGTTCGGATTTAAGCACTTCGTTAAATAACGGAGTAGGATTTATAAAAAGCTCGGCTGCGGCGGACAGGGCAGCCATATCGGTTGTTTCCGCACCGAAAGCGAGGTTATCGGCTATTCCCGAGGCGCATATTATTTTTATTGCGCCTCGGGCAAAATTTTCAGCCGAAGCCGTAGAATATATAACGGGAAGCTCTATGACCATGTCGGCGCCTCCTCGTAAAGCCGCACGGGTTCTTGCCCATTTATCATATACTGCGCATTCGCCTCGCTGAACAAATGACGGACTCATTACGGCAAAAATATAGTCTGCCGAAGATGCTCTCCTTGCCGAGCGAAGATGAAATTTATGACCGTTATGAAATGGATTATATTCAGCTATAACAGCTGTAGTTTTCATAATAAAACCTCCTGATTATAAGCAGATACAAAAAATATTCTATTTATTTAAAATTATATCAGAAATAAGATCATTTGTGATATAATTAATAGGATTCTATCAAATAAAAATTATGACGGAAAAGCTTGTTTGTATATATATTAAAACATAAAAGCGAATATAAGACCGTTTATTGGAAATACGAAAAACATTTTGCCGTAGATGTCAGTAATACGGTGGTAATATTTAAAAAATTATGTATTTTTTATATAGACTATTTTTTGTACAAGTTATATAATTAAACTTGTATAATTATGAGGGCAGACAATAATATTCGTCTGCTATGATTTCTAATAATTTTATTTCTAGGAGGCTTTTTTGATGGATTTCTTAACCAGTATAAAAGAGAGAGCAAAGAAAAATAAAAAGACTATAGTATTACCTGAGGCTTATGAGAGAAGAACTCTTGACGCAGCCGATATGATTCTTAAAGAAGATATAGCCGACGTTATACTTGTCGGTAACAGGGATAAAGTACTTGAAGCCGGAAAAGGCTGCGACCTTTCAAAGGCTATCATTATCGACCCTGAAAACTATGAAAGAATGGATGAAGTAGTTGCAGCTTTCTGCGAAGCAAGAAAGAGCAAAGGACTTACACCCGAAGAGGCTCTTCAGACAGCAAAGGCTGACTACACATACTTTGGAGTACTCCTTGTAAAAATCGGAGTTGCAGACGGTATGGTATCTGGAGCTGTTCATTCAACAGCCGATACATTAAGACCTGCTCTTCAGATTCTTAAGACAGCTCCGGGAACAGAGCTTGTTTCTTCATTCTTCGTAATGTGCTGCAAAGACGACACATACGGAAACGACGGCGTACTTCTTTTCGCTGACTGCGCTCTTAACCAGAATCCTAATCCCGAAGAACTTGCCGCTATCGCAACGGCTTCAGCTGCAAGCTTTGAAGCATTTGTAGGCGGAGACGCAAGAGTAGCTATGCTCAGCCATTCGACAAAGGGATCTGCAAAGCATGCTGACGTAACAAAGGTTGTTGAGGCAACAAGAATAGCAAAGGAAAAACATCCTGAAATCAAACTTGACGGAGAACTTCAGCTTGATGCTGCTCTTGTTAAAGAAGTAGGCGAACTTAAGGCTCCTACAAGCGATGTTGCGGGAAAAGCAAATGTTCTTATTTTCCCTGACATCGACGCAGGTAACATCGGATACAAGCTTGTTCAGAGATTTGCTGGAGCAAAAGCTTTCGGACCTATACTTCAGGGTCTTGCAGCGCCTGTAAACGACCTTTCAAGAGGCTGCAACGCAGAGGATATCGTAGCGTGTGTAGCTCTTACGGCATTCCAGGCAACAATAATGTAATCTAACTTTTTAATATAAAGATAAGGAGAAAAACAAATGAAAATACTTGTATTAAACTGCGGAAGCTCCTCACTTAAATATCAGCTTATCGACAGCGAGACAGAAGGCGTTCTTGCAAAGGGTCTTTGCGAGAGAATCGGTATCGACGGTGTTCTTAAGCATGAACCCGACGGTAAGGAAAAGTTTGTATCAAACGATCCTCTTCCCGACCATGCAACAGCTGTTAAGGCCGTTATGGACGCTCTTGTTGACGCTGACCACGGTGTAATAGGTTCTACACTTGAGATAGGCGCGGTAGGACATCGTGTAGTACACGGCGGAGAATATTTTGCAAATTCTGTATTAATTACAGAAGAAGTAAAAGAAGCTTTAAGAAAGTGTATAGACCTTGCACCTCTTCACAACCCTGCAAATATTATCGGTATTGAAGCTTGCGAAAAGCTTATGCCCGGCATACCTCAGGTTGCTGTATTTGACACGGCTTTCCACCAGACAATGCCCGAAAAAGCATACCTTTACGCTCTTCCTTATGAATACTATGAAAAATACAAAGTTCGTAAGTACGGTTTCCACGGAACAAGCCACAGATTTGTTTCTCAGGAATGTGCAAAACTTATGGGCAGACCTATCGAAGAACTTAAGATTGTTACATGCCATCTCGGAAACGGCGCCAGCATTTGTGCCGTAAGAAAAGGAATCTCAGTAGACACATCAATGGGCTTCACACCACTTGACGGTCTTGCAATGGGAACAAGAAGCGGTAGCGTAGACCCTGCTGCTGTTCTTTACATCATGAAGAAGGAAAACCTTACAATTGACCAGATGGATCATGTTCTTAATAAAGAATCAGGCGTTCTCGGTATATCAGGCGTTTCAAGCGACTTCCGTGATATCGAGGCTGCCGAGGGAGAAGGAAATGCAAGAGCAACATCAGCTATTGACCTTTTCGCTTACCGTGTTGCAAAGACAATCGGCGAATATGTAACAGCTATGAAGGGTGTTGACGCTATCGTATTTACAGCAGGTCTCGGTGAAAACAGCGCAACAATGAGACAGGTTATCTGCGATTACCTCAGATACCTCGGAATCGAGCTTGACTCATACAGCAACAGCCAGAGAGGAAAAGCTATTGAAATAACAACAAAACAGTCAAGAGTACAGGTATTCGTTATCCCTACAAACGAGGAACTTGTTATCGCAAGAGATACAAAGAAAATCGTTGAAGCTCTTAAGAAATAATTTGTTTATTAATTAAAAAAGCCTAGTAAAGAGAGGGTTTTAAAAACTCTCTCTTTGCAATTGATTTAAGTTACAAATTAAAAATTTTTGATTGACAAATTTTTATGTTATTAGTATAATTGATAAAGTATGACTTGCAGGGGTGATTAATAATTATGAATATTAACATTTCCGCTGTTTCGGGCAGACGGGAGGCCAGGTTTTCTTTCAGCTTTAATGAAAGGATTGAGGAGGTCGATTGTCGCGATGGGGCGGTTTTCGTAACGCCTGTTAGTCTTGAGGGAGAAGTAATTAAGGACGGAGATATATACTATATTGACGGAGCAGGTTCTGTTGACATGGATATACCGTGCGACAGGTGCTTGACGCCGGTCAGGGTTTCCGTTGACTTCAAACTGAATGAAAAATTCAGCAGCAATGCAAGTTATGACGAAGAGATAGAAACTTTTTCGGGAGATTCTATAGACCTTACATCAACTGTATTCAGGAATATATTGGCAGCTATGCCAATGAAGGTTGTATGCAGCGATGACTGCAAAGGCTTATGCCCTGTATGCGGACAAAATCTTAATGTAAAAGATTGTGGCTGCGATACGACGTATATAGATCCAAGGTTTGAAAGTTTACGTTCTCTTCTCAAATTCGATGAGGAGGTGTAAAGAGAAATGGCAGTACCCAAAGGAAGAGTCTCAAAATCAAAAAAAGGTAAAAGAAAAGCAGCTACATGGAAGATTGCGACACCTACACTTGTACAGTGCAGCAAATGCGGCGAATTAATGGTGCCCCACCATGTTTGTAAAGCATGCGGCTCATATAACAAAAAGGTTGTTACACCTGTAGACTAATTATAAACCTTAAGGCAGCTGTTATTGGCTGCCTTATTTTGTTCTTAAAAATATTAAAGAGGTGAAAGTACTTGGAAAGAAATATAGTTGTCGCTATAGACGCCATGGGAGGAGACAACGCCCCCTTTGAAATAGTAAAGGGAGTTGTTGAGGCTGTAAAGCTTTATCCTGTAAAAGTGCTTCTTGTAGGAAAAGAAGATATTGTAAATAAGGAACTTTCATCATATTCCTATGAAAAAGAAAGTATAGATGTAATAAACGCAGACGAAGTTATAGGAACGGACGAGGCTCCTACAGAGGCTATAAGGAAAAAGAAAAATTCATCTATGATGGTCGGCCTTACGCTTGTTAAGGAAAAGAAAGCGTCTGCATTTATTTCCGCAGGAAGCACAGGAGCAATATTTGTCGGCGGAACTGTTACTGTGGGAAGAATAAAAGGAATAGACAGGCCGGCTCTTGCCACATGTCTGCCGACGCTTAAAGGATTTTCGCTTCTGCTGGACAGCGGAGCTAATGTAGACTGTAAGCCGCAGTATTTGGAGCAGTTTGCAAAAATGGGTTCGGTATATGCGGAAACTGTACTCGGAATGAAAAATCCTACGGTAGGACTTGCAAATATAGGCGTTGAGAAAGAAAAAGGAAATATGCTTGTTAAGGAAGTTTATGAAATGCTTGAGAAATCAGATCTTAACTTTATCGGAAACGCCGAAATAGTTGATATTCCAAGCGGAGTAGCGGACATAATAGTATGCGACGGATTTGTCGGAAACACTATACTTAAGCTGTCGGAAGGACTCAGCAAATCACTGCTTACGATTATAAAGGGAGAGATTACAAAGGGCCCTTATAAATTGGCTGCTGCTGCACTTAAAAAGCCTTTTTCCAACATTAAAAAGTCCTTTGATTCGGATCAGGTAGGAGGGGCTCCGTATATCGGCCTTAAATCCCTTGTTATGAAGATGCACGGAAGCTGTAAATCTCCGGCGGTTGTAAACTGTGTAAAGAGCGCAATAAACTTCATTGAAAATGATACAGTTGCCAAAATCGAAAAATTGATACAGGAATAAAAGGAGAGAACTTTATGGAAACATCAACTGTTATTGATATAATTGCCGAGCAGCTCGGTATTTCATCTGATGAGATAACCGAGGATACTTCTTTTGCGGATCTCGGAGCGGATTCCTTTGACCTTTTTCAGGTAATATCCGCATTGGAAGAAGAGTTTGAAATTACATTTAATACAGATGATACGGATAAAATAAAAACTGTAAAAGACGCTATTGACTATATTAACGAATTAGTTGCGGAGTAAAGATGAATAATAATTTGGAGCAGTTTCAGAATATAATAGGATACAAATTTAAAGATATAAATCTATTGAAAAAAGCTTTTACACACAGCTCTTACGCAAACGAAAAGCATATGGAGAAATACCATAACAATGAGCGATTGGAGTTTTTAGGAGACGCTGTGCTAGAACTGGTTATCAGTGATTTTATTTATAAAAATTATCCGCATATGCCCGAGGGTGAACTTACAAAGCTTAGAGCCGGCACGGTATGTGAAGGGAGTCTTGCCGAAAGAGCCAGAGAAATCGGTATAAGTGATTTTATAATGCTCGGAAAAGGCGAAGAAACAACAGGCGGACGTTATAGAGAGTCCATATTGGCCGACGCTTTTGAAGCGGTTATAGGAGCGGTTTATCTTGACGGAGGAATTGAGCCGGCAAGGGCTCATATTTTAAGACAGCTTGAGAATACTGTAGGCAAGATAAGGCTTACGCTCAATATAATCGATTGTAAAACAAGACTTCAGGAAGAAATTCAGAAACACAGTAAGGAGCCGATACATTATGAAATAATCGGCGAAACGGGACCGGATCATAATAAATTGTTTCAGGCGGCTGTAAGCCATGAAGGCAATTTACTCGGCAAAGGTATCGGAAAAAGCAAAAAGGAAGCGGAACAGTCTGCCGCTCTCGACGCGCTCAGAGCGATGAAAATTATAAAATGATAAGACTGACAGCCCTTTCAGCCAAAATGGTTTGACTGAAAGGGCTGTTTTTTGTATAATACAATATTGAAAAAAATCGGAACAGATGTTTGTATAAAAATAATGGATACTATATACTTTATAATATTTATGTGATATACTTTTAAGACAGTTAGTTGAGTTTACTTGTTTTTGCTGATTTTATCGGGGATTTGTTTTATAAAAATGAGTATGAAAAACCAATCATACATTCCCGTATAATATGATTTCTGTTTATTTTTTTGTGGCAGGAGGCTTAGTTGTGGAAAAAAAGTTTAAAATACATTCAAAATATAAACCTACCGGAGATCAGCCGCAGGCTATAGAAAAAATAGCCGACGGCTTTAAGAAAGGTCTTAAATTTCAGACTTTATTGGGTGTTACAGGTTCGGGAAAGACTTTTACAATGGCAAATATAGTTGAGAAGCTCCAAAAACCTACATTGGTAATAGCGCATAATAAGACTCTTGCCGCACAGCTTTACAGTGAGTTTAAGGAGATATTCCCGGAAAATGCGGTGGAATATTTTGTTTCTTATTACGACTACTATCAGCCGGAAGCATATGTTCCGAGTACCGATACTTATATTGAAAAAGACTCGTCAATAAATAATGAGATAGATAAGCTCCGTCATTCCGCTACATCGGCTTTGTTTGAAAGAAAAGACGTACTTGTAGTTGCCAGCGTATCATGTATATATGGCTTGGGCGATCCTGAGGAATATAAAAACATGTCTCTGTCACTGCGAACGGGAATGGAAAAAGACAGAGATGACGTACTCAGAAAACTTGTCGAATTACAGTATAATAGAAACGAAACGGAGTTTGAAAGAGGAACATTCAGAGTAAGGGGAGACGTTGTGGAGATATTCCCTGCCGCCAACAGCGAAAGCGCCATAAGGGTTGAGTTTTTCGGCGATGAAATAGATAAAATTTCCGAAATAGACGTTGTTACTGGAAATGTAATAGGACTAAGAGAACATGTTGTAATATTCCCTGCGTCTCACTATGTTACATCTAAAGAGAAAATGCAGAAAGCGCTTGTTAATATAGAGGCGGAACTGGAGCAGAGGCTTGCGGAGCTTAAGAGGGAAGATAAGCTTTTGGAAGCGCAGAGATTGGAACAGAGAACGAGATACGATATAGAAATGCTGTCGGAAATGGGTTTTTGTTCCGGTATAGAAAATTATTCCAGACATTTGGAATTAAGGGAGCCCGGCAGCGCGCCCGGAACGCTGTTGGACTTTTTTCCCGATGATTTTATCATTATAGCAGACGAATCCCATGTATCGGTTCCTCAAATAAGGGGAATGTATGAGGGAGACCGCTCCAGAAAAACCACGCTTGTTGAATTTGGCTTCAGACTTCCGTCGGCGCTTGATAACAGACCTCTGAAGTTTAATGAGTTTGAAAGCAAAATAAAACAAATGCTGTTTGTTTCGGCTACACCGTCAAAATACGAAGCGGAACACTCTCAGCAGACGGTTGAACAGGTAATAAGACCGACAGGACTGTTAGACCCTGAAATTACGGTTAAGCCTGTTCAGGGACAGATAGACGATCTTATAAGCGAAGTAAATAAAACAGTTGAGGCAGGACATAAAGTACTTGTAACTACTTTGACCAAAAAAATGGCGGAAAGGCTTACCGACTATATGAAAGAAATGGGGATAAGGGTAAGATACCTCCATTCCGATATAGATACACTGGAAAGACTTGAAATAATAAGGGACTTACGTATGGACGTATTCGACGTGCTTATAGGAATAAATCTTCTGCGAGAAGGGCTTGATATTCCCGAGGTTGCCCTTGTTGCGATTCTGGACGCCGATAAGGAAGGATTTTTGCGTTCGGAAACAAGCCTTATACAGACCATAGGCAGGGCGGCGAGAAATTCCGAAGGACGGGTTATAATGTACGCGGATGTTATGACAGACTCCATGAATAAAGCTATTACAGAGACATACAGAAGACGGGAAATACAGATAAGGTATAATGAAGAACACGGCATTGTGCCGCAGACAATAAAAAAGAAAGTTTACGATATAATACAGGCTACAAAATCTGTTGAAGAGAATAAATCAAACGGACTTGATAAAGACTTTGAATCAATGGATATAAAAGAACTGCGTAAACAGGCGGCAAAGACAGAAAAAGATATGAGAAAAGCCGCTGCCGAGCTACAGTTTGAACGTGCGGCGGAATTGAGAGACAGACTTATCGAAATAAAAAAATATATGAACGGTGAATAAGATGACAAAGAATATGATTGAAATAAGGGGAGCGCGCTCCCATAATCTTAAAAATATAGATTTGAATATACCGAGGGATAAATTTGTCGTATTTACGGGCGTTTCGGGTTCGGGAAAAAGTTCCCTTGCTTTCGATACGCTTTATGCGGAGGGTCAGAGAAGATATGTAGAGTCGCTGTCATCATATGCAAGACAGTTCCTTGGTCAGATGGACAAGCCTGACGTAGATTATATAGGAGGACTGTCCCCTGCAATAAGTATTGATCAGAAAACTACAAATAATAACCCGAGGTCGACGGTCGGAACGGTAACGGAAATATATGATTACTTCCGTCTTTTATACGCCAGAGTGGGTGTGCCGCATTGTCCAAAATGCGGAAAGGAAATAAAAAAACAGACTATCGACCAGATTGTGGATCAGATTATGCTTTTGCCTACCGACAGCAGGATACAAATATTGGCTCCCGTTGTAAAGGGAAGAAAGGGAGAGCATGTAAAACTGCTTGATGACGCTAAGAAAAACGGATATGTCAGAGTAAGGATAGACGGCGAAATATACGACCTGTCAGAGGAAATAAAACTTGAAAAAAATAAAAAACACGTTATTGAAATAGTTGTCGACAGACTGAAAATAAAAGACGGAATACAAAAGAGACTTGCCGATTCAGCCGAAACGGCTTCGGCACTGTCGGGAGGGGTAATCACAGTTGATGTAATAGGGGATAAAAGCATTACATTCAGTGAAAATTTTGCATGCCCGGACTGTGGTATAAGCATACCTGAAATAGAACCGAGATCGTTTTCGTTTAACAACCCAAGCGGCGCATGTCCCGAATGTTCGGGCTTGGGAATGATGAGAAAGTTTTCGCCAGAGCTTATAGTACCCAACACAGCTCTCAGCATATCTAAAGGGGCTATTTCAGCTCCCGGATTCAATTCGGTAAGCACTAACGGAAGCATGAGTTCCGAACTGTTTAAAGCATTGGCTAAAAGGTATGATTTCAGCCTTGATGTGCCGTTTGAAGAACTTTCCGACGAGGTAAAAGACATAATTTTCTACGGTACAAAGGGAGAAAAATTAAGAATAGAATATATGAATGCCAAAGGAGTAAGTTATTATGAATATTCCTTTGACGGAGTTATAGGCAATCTTCAGAGAAGATATAATGAAACTTCGGACTCGATGAGAGGCGAATACGAACAGTATATGACGGAAATAAAATGTCCTGTTTGTAAAGGGAGAAGGCTTAAACCGGAAATACTTGCCGTTACCGTAGGCGAAAAAAACATCTCGGAAGTAACGGAAATGAGCATCACGGAAATAAAAGAGTTCTTTGATAACCTTAAGCTTTCGGAAAAAGAAAGTATGATAGCGGACAGGATATTGAAGGAAATAAATGCCAGAATAGGGTTTTTGATAGACGTAGGTTTGGATTATCTTACATTGAGCCGTTCGGCAGGTACGTTGTCGGGAGGGGAGTCCCAGAGAATAAGACTGGCAACGCAGATAGGCTCCGGACTTGTAGGAGTTGTATATATACTTGACGAGCCGAGTATAGGTCTGCATCAGAGGGATAATGACAAACTTATAGCAACGCTCAAAAACCTAAGAGATATGGGAAACACCCTTATTGTCGTAGAACATGACGAGGATACGATGTATGCCGCCGACTATATCGTAGATATAGGCCCGGGAGCGGGAAGAAACGGCGGAGAAGTAATATGCACAGGAAGCGTAGACGACATTAAAAATTGTGAAAGAAGCGAAACGGGTGCATATTTAAGCGGAAGAAAAAAAATAGAAGTACCTAAAGAAAGAAGAGTTAATCCCGAAGGAAAACATATTACAGTACTGGGAGCTACGGAAAACAATCTTAAAAATATAGATGTTGAAATACCCATAGGCGTGTTTACATGCGTAACAGGCGTTTCAGGCTCGGGAAAAAGCTCGCTTGTTAATGAAATACTTTATAAGAGACTGGCTAGAGACTTGAATTATGCAAAGCTCTATCCCGGAAAGCACAGCGACATTATCGGAACGGAACAATTAGATAAAGTAATAAATATAGACCAGTCGCCAATAGGAAGAACGCCGAGATCAAATCCGGCAACATATACGGGACTTTTCGATATGATAAGGGATTTGTATGCACAAACAAACGAAGCAAAAATGAGAGGCTATACAAAAGGCCGATTCAGTTTTAATGTAAAGGGCGGAAGGTGCGAGGCCTGCTGCGGAGACGGTATAATAAAAATAGAAATGAATTTCCTGCCCGATATATATGTTCCCTGTGATGTATGCGGAGGAAAAAGATATAATAGGGAAACTCTTGAGGTAAAATATAAAGGGAAAACAATTTCCGATGTATTGGAAATGACCGTCGAGGAAGCTCTTGAGTTCTTTGACAGTATACCGAGAATTAAGAATAAACTGCAAACTTTATATGATGTAGGACTATCATATGTACAGCTTGGACAGTCGTCAACAACACTGTCGGGAGGTGAAGCGCAGAGAGTAAAACTTGCCACGGAACTCAGCAAAAAGAGTACGGGCAAGACGATGTATATACTGGACGAACCGACTACCGGTCTGCACACTTCCGACGTACACAGACTTGTAGATATACTTCAGCGTCTTACTGACGGCGGAAATACCGTAGTCGTTATCGAGCATAATCTGGACGTTATAAAGACTGCCGATTATATAATCGACCTTGGGCCGGAAGGCGGAAGCGGAGGCGGAACGGTTGTGGCATGCGGAACGCCTGAAGAAGTAAGTAAAAATCCAATATCGTATACAGGAAAATATTTGAAAAAGTATCTTGATAAATAAAATTGCCGCATATTGGTCGAAAAACATATTATTTTGTCGATTTTTAGTGTATAATGAAATTTATCCGTAAATGAGTATTGCAGGATTTAACTGACTATAATGCACTGAAGGGGATAGATATATGAGTTTCGGCGATAGAATGAAAGAGGCAAGAAAGCTGAATAAAATGTCCCAGCAGGAGCTGGCTGATATATTGGGGATAAGTGTAAACAGTATAGCAAACTATGAAAGAGGAACCAGTTTTCCGAAAGAAGATTATTTGTATAAAATAATTAATATATTAGGATTGGATCCCAATTACTTATTTCAGGATATAATTGACGTAAACACGGGAATGTGGTTTGAAGAAATGTCGCTTCTTTCCGACTATCGGTCGCTTGACAAAAAATCACGGTTTTTTGTGGATTATATTGTTAAAAGGGAAAAAGAAAATCAAATAGGCGAAATGCTCGCGGATAAAAGCGAAGAAATAGACTTTTTATGTCTTGATGTTACGGAAGGAATTTACGGCAGACTTATACAGGGACACAGAAATAATAGATCTGTCGGAATTAAAAAATCAGCTAAAGCCGACTACATTGTGGAAATAAACGGAGATGGATTGGAACCGGTTTTTTTCTGCGGAGATTATCTTTCAATAAAATATGAAGCTGACATAAGTGAAAATCAGCTTGGACTTTATAATATAGACGGATTTACGACAATTGCGGTAAAAAAGGGTGGAAATATATACAGTATTTTCGGAAAACGTATTAATACGGAGTTTCTTAACAGAGAACCTGTTTTGTATGGGAAAATATTGGAATATCATAAGAAAGAGAGAAAATAAAATGCGGACTTTTTAAGTCCGCATTTTGAAGGTGTCGATAAAATCGACACCTTTCGTCGAAATCTCGATTTCGACGAGGTGATACAGAGGCAGAAACAGTAGGTTCCATCGGCAAAATGCCTTGAAACCTACTGTTTTCCTCGGCAGAAGTGAATTCTGCCTGCGGATTCCACTCGGGAAACAGTTCCGTTTCCCGAACCCTTCCGTTATCTGAAAATCGGTTTGTATACAGTTTGAAAATGCGGACTTTTTAAGTCCGCATTTTGATGTTATATAATAATATAATTTTCATTAACATAACCTGTTATGTCTCCGTACTGAATAACATACCAATCTTCGTATTTACCTAAAATTGTAACTTGTGAACCGTTGGGAATAGTTGCAACAACATATCCGTTAAACGAAGGGTAAGATCTGACATTCAGGTTTCCTCCTTCTGTTGTTACTATTCCGGTTTGATTACCGCCGGCTGGAATAAAAGGTATGCCGAAGTATTGGGTAAGGGACTGTACTATATTTATCGCAATTTCCTCAAGATTATTTTTTATCCATGCTTCATCAATGGGATTATCGTGATAGGCAAGTTCTATTAAAACAGCGGGAGCCTTTGTACGGCGTACTTCGCCTATGCTTGTTGTCGGAACTGCATTTACAAGCTCCGGATTCGGATAGATTGTTTTTAGGTTTTCCGCAATTGTCTCCGCTGCAATATGCCCGTTTCCGCTTCTGGGATAATAGTAAACGTCGGGACCGCGCAGCTGACCTGCCAGATATTCGGGAGCGGCGTTTGAGTGAAGAGCCAGATGAAGGTCGTAATTTCCCTCGTTGGATTGGCGGATTGAAGAAGCTGCGGTCATATCGGGAGAATTTCTAACAACGTCTATGCCGCTGGATAAAAGATACGGCTGCATATAATCTGCAAGTAAATTCATATATTGTTCTTCTGTGCCTCCGTTTAGATAGCTGTTAAACTCCTGTGTTGACGGACTGAGATAAATTGTAGGCATAATAACTCCATTGGTTTGTTTTCTATATGTATATTCCGCTTTTAAATTTTTATGGACTTTAATAACGTAAAATTATATAATTATATTTATATGGTTAAAAAGGAGAGATATTATGCTTATTGATGACATAAAAAACAGAAAGGTTTTATCGGTGTGGGACGCATTTGGATGCGGATACGCCATGTTTAAACAAAATATAACGCCTGCGCTTTTTATTTTGCTTATCATATATTTCCCTATAAGTCTTTTGAGCGGATATATTACTATTGCCGTAAGTAATTTAGCAGCTTCTGTAGACATAGACGCAATAATGTCAAACCAGGAAATGCTTATGAACTTTGTAAATTCTTCAGAGTATGTGAAATTGGCGATGTATAATTTGGGGTCTTCGTTAATAGATTTTATTTTATCACCGTTTGGCGCATTGGCTATGATTTTTTTGACCAAAGAAGGTCTGGAAGGAAAAATGCCTACATATAAGGAGGCTCTTTCCATTGCTTTTTCAAATGCTGGAAGATTTATATGCTCCATGATAGTGTATACGATATGCGTATTTGTTCTGACGATGCTGGGAATAATACCCGGAATATTCTTATCTGTAGTATGGAGTTTCTATCTTCAGGCTATGGTGCTTGATAATTGTAAGGGAATAAAATCGCTGGGATACAGCAGGGAACTTGTAAAAGGCAGATGGTGGAGAACATTTTTATATATTATAGTTTTTAATTTAATAAGCTATGCCTTAAGTTATTTGATAGGAGTAATATTCTCGTTTGTCGGCGCGTCATATTTTATGATTGTTATAGAGAAACTGGTTCTGTCGTTAGTCAGCATGATATTTGCAGCTGCAAGAACGGTAATATATATAAATTATCAGGGTAACGGGAAAACAGCGATAAACATGAATGTATAAACAGGAGGACGTTTAAAATGCCCGAAGCGGAAACAGAGTTTACAAAAGAAGAATTCAAGTATCTTAATCTTTTGGCAAAACAATATCCAAATATATCAAGTGCAAGTACGGAGATTATTAATCTCCAGGCCATACTTAATCTTCCTAAGGGTACTGAACACTTTATTTCGGATATTCACGGAGAATATGAGGCTTTCAGCCATGTGCTCAGAAATGCTTCCGGAGTTATAAAAAATCATATTACATATATACTCGGAACAAGCCTGAGAGACAGCGAGAAAAAGACGCTGGCTACACTTATATATTATCCCGAACAGAAACTGGAAGAGATTAAAAAGACGGAAAAAGATATGGACGACTGGTATAGGATAACGCTTCATCGTCTGGTTACTATATGCAAAGCCATATCCGCAAAATATACCCGCTCTAAGGTAAGGAAGGCTCTTCCGCCGGAATTTTCATATATAATCGAAGAACTTTTACATGAAGACAGTACGGGGGACGATAAGGAGCTTTATTACAATCAGATAATAGAGTCCATAATCAGGCTTGACCAGGCAGACAGATTTATTACCGCAATATCAAAACTTATACAAAGGCTTGCCATAGACAGACTTCATGTAATAGGCGACATATATGACAGGGGACCCAGAGCGTCAAAAATTATGGACATATTGGAAGACTATCATTCTGTGGATATACAGTGGGGAAACCATGATATAAGCTGGATGGGGGCAGCCGCAGGATGTCAGGCGCTTATATGCAATGTAATAAGAATACAGGCAAGATACTGCAATTTGGATACTATAGAAGAGGATTACGGTATAAACCTTATTCCGCTGGCTACATTTGCCATGGAAAAATATGCCGATGACCCGTGTACGTATTTTATGCCGAAAAACTCCGACGCAGATGCACTTAGCGATAAAGAAGTCATACTTACCGCAAAGATGCATAAAGCAATTTCCATAATGCAGTTTAAAATGGAGGCGCAGATAATAAAACGCCATCCGGAATTTAAAATGGAAAGCCGACTTTTACTGGATAAAATTGACTATAAAAAGGGTACAATAACATTAAAAGGAAAAGAATATCCGATGAGGGATACAAACTTTCCGACAATAGATCCGAACGATCCGTTCGAGCTTTCGGAAGAAGAGCAGGATGTAATGGACAAAATAAAATCCTCCTTTGTCAACAGCGGAAAGCTTCAGAAACATATAAGATTTATGTTCAGCAACGGAAGCATTTACAATATATTCAACTCAAATCTTCTTTTCCACGGCTGTATACCGATGAATGAAGACGGTACTCTTAAAGAGGTTACATTCCGCGGTAAAAAGCTTAAAGGAATGGAATATATGGACGCAGTTGAAAGAGCTGTGAGAGAGGGCTATTATACAAGACCGCACAGCAATACGAAAAGAGAGTGCCTGGATCTTATATGGTATTTGTGGTGCGGAGAAAATTCACCTCTTTTCGGTAAGGACGCCATGACTACTTTTGAAAGATATTTTATTGAAAATACGGATACTCATATAGAAATAAAAAGTCCGTATTATGAAAAAAGAAACGATGAAAAAGTATGTATGAACATACTTAAGAATTTCGGACTTGATCCGTATAAATCGCATATAATAAACGGACATGTTCCTGTAAAGGTAAGAAAGGGCGAAAGCCCCATAAAGGCAAACGGAAGGCTGTTTGTAATAGACGGCGGATTTGCCAAAGCATATCAGAAAGAAACAGGCATAGCGGGATATACGCTTATTTATAATTCTCATGGACTTGTTCTTGTATCGCATGAACCGTTTGAGTCTATGGAAAAAGCGATAGCAGAGGAAAAAGATATACATTCCTCAACTGTAGCTCTCCAATATTCTCAGGCAAGAATAAGAGTTTCGACAACGGATATAGGACGTGAAATTAAGAAGAATATAGCGGAACTCGAAAAACTGATGGATGCTTACAGGAGCGGTCTCATAAAGGAAATAAAATAAATTGGAGACTTGGTTTTAAAATGAATGATAAAGCATTAAAAACACTTGAATATACAAAAATAAGGGAAAGACTAACGGCTCAGGCGCTTTCTCCCATGGGAAAGGAGAAATGTTCAGCGCTTGTTCCTCTTGATAATATAAGCGAAATTGTAAGAGAACAGAAGGAAACTACGGAAGCCGTTAACATGGCGCTTAAGAAGGGGAGACTGCCTCTCGGCGGAATAAAGGATATCCGCTCGCATTTAGAGAGAGCCGAAGCCGGCGGCGTCTTAGCTATAGATGAACTTATGGCTGTCGGAGAATTTCTTTATGTATGCAGAAAGGTAAAAAACTATTCAAAACAGGAAAATAAAGCTGATACTTTTCCTGTTTTAGAGGACTATTTTGCTATAGTTAAAACAATAAATAATGTTGAAAACGAAATAAACAGATGTATTTTGAACGAACAGGAGATTTCAGACGACGCCAGCAACGGTCTGAGAACCGTAAGGCGTGAAATAAGAAACGCCAACGGAAGTATAAGAGACAAACTTAACTCGATTATATATTCCGCTGCATATAAAACGATGCTTCAGGACGCTGTAATTACAATAAGAAACGACAGATACTGCGTTCCCGTAAGGGCAGAGTACCAAAGCAGCTTCCCGGGGATGGTTCACGACCGTTCAAATACAGGTTCTACCGTATTTATGGAGCCGACTGCCGTTATACAGCTAAATAATAAAATAAAAGAGCTTCAGTCAAAGGAAAAAGAGGAAATAGAAAAAATACTGGCAGAGTTGACTTCTCTTGTTGCGGAAAACGTAGACGTAATGGAAGCGAATATGAACGTCATAGCCCATTTGGATTTTGTTTTTGCCAAGGCTGAACTTTCATTAAAAATGAACGGATCCGAACCGAAATTCAATAATGACGGAATTATTGACATCAGAAAAGGAAGACATCCGCTCCTCGATGAAAAGGCGGTAGTTCCCATAGATATTAATATAGGCAGGGATTTCAGCACACTGCTTATAACCGGACCTAATACGGGAGGAAAGACCGTAGCTCTTAAAACGCTGGGACTTTTTACGCTTATGGGTCAGGCAGGACTGCATATACCTGCTTTTGACAGTTCTCAGCTTGCGGTGTTTGACGAGGTATTTGCGGACATAGGAGACGAGCAGTCCATAGAACAGAGCTTAAGTACATTTTCGGCTCACATGACAAATATAGTAAAAATACTGGAAAACGTTACGCCTAACAGCCTCGTTTTATTTGATGAGCTTGGCGCAGGTACAGACCCTACAGAGGGCGCTGCTTTGGCTATGGCAATAATACAGCATTTGCATGAAATGCGTGTAAGAACGGCGGTAACTACCCATTACAGCGAACTGAAAGTTTATGCGCTTTCAACAGACGGAGTAGAAAACGCATGTTGTGAATTTAATGTCGAGACTCTCAGACCGACCTACAAACTGCTTATAGGAATACCGGGTAAGAGCAACGCCTTTGCCATATCGAAAAAACTCGGACTGCCTGATTTTGTAATAGACAGTGCAAAAGAATTTATTAGCAGTGAAAACGTCAAGTTTGAGGACGTGATAACAGACCTTGAAATAAGCAAGAAATCCGTTATATACGAGCAGGAAAGAGCGGAACAGTATCGTAAAGAAGCCGAGAGGCTTAAAAACGAAGTCGAAGCTCAAAGGACAAAAATAAACGAACAAAAAGAAAAGATACTTTCCGACGCAAGAGCCGAAGCCAGAATGGTATATCAGCAGGCTAAAGAAGAATCCGACAGAATAATAAAAGAAATCAACAAAGCGGCTAGGGAAAAAGCCGGACAAAACAAGCTTAACGAAAAACGATCGGAGCTTAAAGGAAAAGTATCCGCTATGGACGAGCTGATAGAAAAAAGCCGAAAGAAAAAAGTAGCCGCCGTAAAACCGATAAAGGATCTTAAACAGGGCGACGACGTATATGTAGTTTCGTTTGACAGAACGGGAACGGCAATGTCTGCTCCCGATTCCAACGGCGACGTAATGGTTCAGTGCGGAAATATGAAGATAAAAGTTCCTCTTGCGGAGCTGACATATTATGAAGCCAAGAAAGAACCTAAAACAAACAGCTCTCGTAACATATCGTCTAAGGTAAGAGCGGGCAAGAGCCAGTTTATTGCTTCCGAAATAGACTGTCGAGGACAAAATGTTGAGGAAGGTCTCGGAAATATTGATAAATATCTTGATGATGCTTATCTTGCCGGACTTAAAACCGTAACGATAATACACGGAAAAGGAACCGGAGTTTTAAGGGCGGCAGTACAAAAATATCTTAGAACAAATCCGCATGTTAAAAGCTACAGACCCGGAACTTTCGGAGAAGGAGAAATGGGCGTTACCGTTGTGGAACTTAAAAACTCGTAAGAGAAAAAGGAGAACTGCACAATTATGTTTTTTGGTATAGGTGAAACTATCGGCATAGACTTGGGAACGGCAAACGTGCTTGTTTATATTAAAGGACAGGGAGTAGTATTAAAAGAACCGTCTGTTGTTGCCGTTGACAGGGATACAAATACGATACTTGCCGTAGGCGAAGAGGCAAGGCGTATGCTCGGCAGAACGCCGGGAAACATTGCGGCTGTCAGACCGCTGAAACAGGGAGTTATTTCCGATTATGAGCTGACGGAAAAAATGATAAAATATTTTATTAATAAAGCATTTGTAAGAAAATCGCTTGTAAAACCGACCGTATCGGTTTGCATACCGAGTGGTGTTACGGAAGTTGAAAAGAGAGCGGTTGAAGACGCCGTACGCCAGGCAGGCGCAAGAAATGTTGTGCTTATAGAAGAACCTGTGGCGGCCGCCATAGGCGCGGGAATAGACATTTCGAGGGCATGCGGAAGCATGATTGTAGATATCGGAGGCGGAACAACAGATATAGCGGTAATATCGTTGGGCGGAACTGTTGTCAGCAAGTCCATAAAAGTAGCCGGCGACGATTTTGACGAGGCGATAATCAGGTTTATACGAAAAAAGCATAATGTACTTATCGGAGAAAGAACTGCCGAACAGCTTAAAATAAACATAGGAACGGCTTATGAAAGGACAATGCCCGTATCTATGGACGTAAGAGGCAGAAACCTGATTACCGGACTTCCCAAAAACATAACGGTTACGTCAAATGAGATGCTTCTTGCTATGTCGGAGTCCGCACATGAAATTGCGGAAGCGGCACACAGCGTATTGGAACATACGCCTCCCGAACTTGCAGCAGATATTATAGACAGAGGTATTGTAATGACAGGCGGAGGAAGTCTTTTGTACGGTCTTGACAAACTTATACAGGAACGCACAGGTACTAACGTCATGATAGCAGACGAGGCAATAAGCTGCGTAGCTGTCGGAACGGGAAAATATATAGAGTACTGGACAGAAATGCAAAATGATTCTGCGCCGAAAAGATCTGTATTGCAGACAATATTCAAAAGGGAAAGATAAAAAAGCAACCGCTTTAATGCGGTTGCTTTTTGCTTATCATTAGTCAATTAAAAATCCAAAAATCAGTTCATGGAGTTTTCGGAACCGAGTACATCGGTAATTTTTCTTTCAACAAGAGCTTCGATATCGTTCCTTGCTGCTCCGAGATAACCTCTGGGGTCAAAAGCCGAAGGGTCTTCCGCAAAACTTTTTCTGATAGCGGCAGTCATGGCAAGACGTATATCTGTATCCATATTTATTTTGCATACAGCCATACCGGAAGCTTTTCTGAGCATTTCAACCGGAATACCTTTGGCGCCGTTTATTTTTCCTCCGAATTCATTACATGTTGCAACGGAAGCCTGGTCAACTGAAGAAGCGCCGTGGAGTACGATGGGGAAGTTGTGTATTCCTGCTTCCTCAAGCTTCTTTGTAATTGTTTCAAGACGCTTGAAATCAAGTTTTGCGTCACCTTTAAATTTATATGCTCCGTGGCTTGTTCCTATTGCTACTGCAAGAGAATCAACGCCTGTGCGTTTTACAAAATCAACTGCCTGATCGGGATCTGTATAAGTAGCATGACCTTCGGCAACTTTTACGTCATCTTCAACGCCGGCAAGCTTACCGAGCTCTGCCTCTACAACAACGCCTCTTTCGTGGGCATAATCCACTATTTCCTTTGTTTTGGCTACGTTTTCTTCATAATCTAAATGAGAACCGTCAAACATTACAGATGTGAAACCCGATTCAATACAAAGTTTGCAAGTTTCAAAATCAGGACCATGGTCGAGATGAAGCGCTATATCAAGTCCTGTTTCTTCGACAGCAGCATCTACCATTTTCTTTAAATAAACAGGATGCGCATATTTAAGCGCACTTTTAGAAACCTGAAGTATAACTGCGGAGTTGCGTTTTTTACAGGCGCTGACAACACCCTGGATAATCTCCATATTATTGATATTGAATGCACCTATAGCATAATTTCCTTTATATGCTTTTTCAAACATTTCTTTTGTTGTAACTAATGCCAATGTAAAAACTCCTTTCCGATTCGGTTTATATTTTATACTTACATCAAAATTATAATACAGTGAATTTGCAATAGCAAGGGTTGTCGGATGACAAATTTTTAATTTACTATACGATTACAATTTCTATTGTAAACAAAACGGAATTTTGCTATACTCAAAACAGAAAGGTATGATAAAAATGAGATATTTTTTATTATCTGTATTTACGGCCGTACTTGATTTAACATCAAAGGAAGTTGTGAAAAATAAAATGCCGGTCGGGCAAAAAAAACAAATTTCAAAAAAAGTGTTTCTTTGGCATATAAAAAACAAAGGACTGGCATATAATAAATTTGAAAATGATGAAAGAAAAGTTTTGGCAGTATCATCGCTTGCAGTCGGAGCAGTGGGAGCATATCTGTTTAGCCTTATACATCGTAACGCAGGCGCATTGGAGAAAACCGGGTCTGCACTTTTACTGGGCGGCGGAATAGGAAATCTGGTTGACAGAATAAAAAATAAGAATGTAACGGATTTTATTTATGTTGATTTTAAAAAAGCTCCGATATTCAATGTTGCGGATATAGCCGCTCTGTTCGGTGGGATATTGGTAGTTTTTAAAGCAATGATAGATGAAATATGAGAAAGTTTCATAGAACTATGAAAGGCTGTACTGAATAAACTTTTCCGAATATTTTTAAAATCTGTTTTAATATACATAAATAATTTTGTTGATATTAAGACATAATAGTAGTATAATAGCAATAAGAAAATAAAGTTTCCGGGGATGTTCGATATCCTGTATATTTTGAACCTACATTTCAAATATGGGAGTCCTACAAGAAAAAAACCTATGTCGGGCCGCAACTTAATTCCCTTTGGGCAGCGGAGGACAGAATTTTATCTGCGGACACCCACCTAGCTCAGGCTAGGTGTCAAAATGCAGGGACGGCATCCTGGGATTAATTTTTAAAACGGTCTGATTTTTTCAGACCGTTTTTTATATATGATACCTTGGTTTTCCTTTTGTTTTATTCTTATATTCTATTGCCTCGGATGGGCAGCGGCATATACATGACATGCAGTGTGTGCAATTTTCTCCCCAAATCGGTTTTCCGTTTTCTATATGTATATTGCTTAAGGGACACAGATTTACGCATAATCCGCATGATGTACATTTGTCTGTTGTATAAAATCCTTTTGATTTAACAAATAAACTGTAAAATACAGGGTTTATAGGACCGCTTAAAAACTTTCCGATTAGACCCGACTTATTGTACAAAAATCCATCTGACTTAATTGTTTCCGCAATCTTGATTATCTCCGGGGTAGCAGCTTCGATAATTTTATCGGCTTCTTCCTTACAAGGCGCATTGAACATGGCAATATAATTTTCAGGCATTATGACGGATTTGAGTCCTTTAAAAATAAGACCTTTTTCATCGCATATTTTTTTTGCGTAAGCCGCGGCGTTTCCTGCGCCTGCACCGCATGTAAGAACAAAATAAGTATTTTTATTGCCTGCAAAAGTTGAATTCTTTATAGTATTTTCAACAACTCTGGGTATTCTCCATGCGTAGGTTGGGCATACTATGACGAATGGCTTATCGGAGTTAAACTTTTGCCGAAACCCTATATTTACGGCGTCATTTAGGCATAAAATTTTGTCGCTGATTTCGGAATTAATAAGTTCGGCTGCATACCTGCTGTTTCCTGTTCCGCTGAAATATATTATCATTGAAAAACTCCCCTTATTATAGTAATTAAAAATATAAATTTTTATGTTTAGAAGACAAGACGGTTATTAAGTCCTATATACAAGTATAACATAAAATGAAAAACTATTAAAATCAATGTAAAAGTTATTATAAAATTTAGGCTGATTTTAAAGGAATATTTGTTTTTTTATTATATTAAAGAATACAAAATATCGGAGAACTATAAAAAGTTATCATAATTTGAATATTTTTCTTGATTTATCAATTTGAAGTGATTATAATAGAACTCACAAAAAAGCCGATCCTGATATCCAGCAGATGTTCGGACCGCAAATATAAAATATTAATATATTTAGGGGGAATTGAAAATGAGTTATGTTGATGAAGTATTAGCTGACTTAATTAAAAGAAATCCCGGAGAGCCGGAATTCCATCAGGCTGCTACGGAAGTCCTTAATTCGCTTAAACCTATTATCGAAAAGGACGAGAAATATCAGAATGCAGGTTTGCTTGAAAGACTTGTTGAGCCTGAACGTGTTATTATGTTCAGAGTTCCTTGGGTTGACGACAATGGAAAAGTACATGTAAATAAAGGCTACAGAGTACAGTTCTCAAGCGCTATCGGACCATACAAAGGAGGTCTCAGATTCCATCCTTCGGTAAATCTCGGCGTTATAAAGTTCCTTGGATTTGAGCAGATATTCAAGAACTCTCTTACAGGTCTTCCCATAGGCGGAGGCAAGGGCGGTTCTGATTTCGATCCTAAAGGAAAATCAGACAACGAAATTATGAGATTCTGCCAGAGCTTTATGACGGAACTTTGTAAATATATAGGAGCAGATGTTGACGTTCCGGCGGGAGACATCGGCGTAGGCGGAAGAGAAATCGGATATCTTTACGGACAGTACAAAAAGATAACAGGCAAGTATGAAGGCGTTCTTACAGGAAAGGGTCTGACATATGGCGGTTCTCTTATCCGTACGCAGGCTACAGGATACGGTCTTGTATATATTGTTGACGAAATGCTTAAGGCTGCCGGAAAGACTCTTAAAGACCAGAGAGTTGCCATATCGGGAGCAGGAAATGTAGCTATATATGCAGCTGAAAAGGCAACACAGCTCGGAGCAAAAGTAGTTACTCTTTCGGATTCAAACGGTTGGATATATGATGAGGAAGGCGTAGATCTTGCCGCTGTAAAGGAAATAAAGGAAGTTAAGCGTGGACGTATTAAAGAATATCTTGAATACAGACCTAACGCCGAATACCATGAGGGCAAAGGCGTATGGAGCGTAAAATGCGATATAGCTCTTCCTTGCGCTACACAGAACGAACTTCTTGAAGAGGACGCAAAGACTCTTGTTGCAAACGGATGTTATGCCGTAGGCGAGGGCGCTAATATGCCAAGCTCACTTGAAGCTATCGATGTATTCCTTGAAAACGGTATACTTTTTGCCCCTGCAAAGGCTGCAAATGCCGGCGGAGTTGCTACATCAGCTCTTGAAATGAGCCAGAACAGCCAGAGACTCAGCTGGACAGCGGAAGAGGTTGACGCAAAGCTTAAGAGCATTATGGTTAATATATATAAAGAAATGTCATCGGCAGCAAAAGAATACGGATTTGAAAACAACTTCGTAATCGGCGCAAACATTGCCGGATTTAAAAAGGTTGCTGAGGCTATGCTCGCACAGGGAATAGTTTAATAAAAGAAGCCGACCACCCGAAAGGGTGGTCTTTTGTACATAAAACTGTGCATTATGGATGCCATATAATCAGATAATCGGAATAAAATTGTTTAATACGCTTAGTCTTAATTTAATTAGAATTTATATACCACTGTAAAAAAATACAAAATTCAAATATTTTATTACATGAGATTATAATAAAAAGATTATTGACAACTTGTTTTTTATATGTTAGCATGTATGACAAGTTAAATAAAGTTAATTAAAGGCGTTGACGAAGACGGAAACTACGAGTTGTTTTCCCAGAGAGTCGGGGATGGTGTGATCCCGATAAAAAGCAGTAGAATATCCTATCCCTTCTGAGCCGGAAGCCCCAAAGGTTTAAACACCCAGTAGGCGTTTCCCGTGTATGCTGCGTAAGTGCATAGAAGTTGTTGGACTTCGAAGAGGTGGCGGATTTATATCCGCAATTTGAGTGGTACCGCGAGTGATATAATTGGATTTTCACCCGTCTCAAAGCAATTAAAAGCTTTGAGACGGGTTTTTTTATTATCCAAAAGACAATATTGGTCTGAATGAAAAATAAAAAGCGTTTTACTCCGGGACTAAAAAAGAAATAAAGTTACTTGAAAAACTTATCGAACTTAATTCGGAAAATATGTGTTAAAAAATTTTAGAAAGGAGCAAAAATATGTTTATTTCAGGAGCGGATATAATTGTAAAGACTTTAATTGAACATGGCTGCGATACTGTATTCGGATATCCGGGAGGACAGATATTAAACGTATATGACAGTCTTTATACTCATCAAAATGAAATCAATCATATTTTAACAGCGCATGAACAGGGGGCGGCGCATGCCGCAGACGGTTATGCCAGAACCACCGGAAAAGTCGGCGTAGTCATTGCTACATCCGGACCGGGAGCTACTAACATCGTTACAGGGATTGCAACGGCGTATCTCGATTCTATTCCGATTGTCGCTATTTGCGGTAATGTCCCTACGTCGCAGATCGGCTCGGATAGCTTTCAGGAAATAGATATTACCGGCGTTACATTGCCGATTACCAAACATAATTATTTTGTGGAAAATGTTGAAAATTTGGCAGATACAATTCGTGAAGCATTTGTTATTGCGCAGTCGGGAAGACCCGGACCGGTGCTTATAGACGTTCCGAAAGACGTACAAACCGCAAAATGCGAATATGAACCGAAGGCTCCTATGGAAAAAGAGGAAACGTATGCGGCAAAGGAAATTCGTATTAAAGAGGCGGCGGATTATATTAATTCGGCAGAACGTCCGATAGTTTATTTTGGCGGAGGATTGATTACAGCAAATGCGCAGGAAGAAATGCTCATGCTTGCGGATAAAATAGACGCTCCGATTGGATGTTCTCTTAGAGGACTTTCTGCTATTCCCACCGATCATCCGAGATTTCTCGGTATGCACGGCATGCATGGACGCCTTGCGTCATTTTTGGCAATGTACAATGCAGACCTTATTATTTCGCTTGGTGTTCGCTTTAATGACCGTGTTACCGGAAACAGAGAAAAGTTTGCGGCAAAGGCAAAAATTATTCATATTGACGTAGACGGCTCAGAACTTCGCAAAACGGTTAATACAGTTTGCGGACTTAGAGGAGATGTTAAGCTTACGCTCGGAAAACTGTTACCGTTGCTGAATGAAAGAAAAAGACCTGACTGGATGGAAAAAACAGAAGCTTTCCGTAAGGAAGAAGAAGGCTGTCTGGATAATAGAAAAGGATTGACGCCGAGAAATATAATTTTGAAATTAAACCAATATCTGGGCGAAAACACAACTGTATGTACTGATGTAGGTCAGCATCAGATGTGGTCGGCTCAAAATCTTAATTTCAAGACGCCGAGAAGATTTGTTTCAAGCGGAGGACTTGGCACGATGGGATTTGGAATCGGAGCGGCAATAGGAGCGGCTGTGGGCACGCATGAACGCAGCGTACTTATTACAGGCGACGGCAGTTTCGGAATGAGCCTGCAAGAACTTGCGACGGCAGTTACATACAATATTCCTGTTGTTATCCTTATTCTGAACAACAGTGTTTTGGGAATGGTCAGACAGTGGCAGACATTGTTTTTTGATAAACACTATTCAAATACTACATTAAACAGAAAAAACGATTTTGCCGCAGTTGCAAAAGCTTTTGGGGCAGATGGGGAAAAGGTATTGACGGAAGAAGAACTGGACGAGGCATTTATACATGCGTTTAATAATAACGGTCCGTATGTTATTGATTGCAGTATTGATAAAGACGAATTTGTTCTTCCTATGCTTCCTCCCGGAGGCAGTATGGACGATATTATAACAAAAATGGAGGTGGAATAATGAACAGATACACATTAGCCGTACTTGTAAGAAATCAATTCGGAGTACTTAATCGTTTGACAAGTATGTTTCGCAGAAGAAGGTTCAATATAAGCTCGATTACGGCAAGCGAAACAGAATCGTCGGATTATTCCCGTATTACATTTAGCTTTGACGGAGAAGAAAACGGAAAACAACAGCTGATAAATCAGCTTTATAAACTTCCTGACGTTTGTTCTATAAAGGAATTAACAAATCAAAATTCTCTTAACTGTGAGCTTATGCTTATCAAATTAAAAAATGATCCTGCTTCCAGAGATGAAATTCACTCGGCAGGAGAAGCGTTTAAAGCGGAAACCGTAGACTATTCAAGGGATTCCATAGTTTTAAGGCTTATAGGAAACTGTGATAAAATGGATAGCTTCATTTCGCTTATGAATGATTTTACTATTTTGGAAATTTGTCGTACAGGCATTGCCTCCATTGAAAAAGGCGGCAACATACTGCGACATAATTTAAATTTATAATAAGAAAGAGGTATATATTATGGCAAGAATTTTTTATCAGCAGGATTGCAATTTAAAGAAACTCGACGGAAAGGCAGTTGCGGTTATCGGTTACGGTTCACAGGGACATGCCCATGCTCTTAACCTTAAAGAAAGCGGAGTAGATGTGGTGGTAGGTCTTTATGAGGGGTCAAAAAGCTGGGCTAAAGCGGAAGAACAGGGCTTAACGGTAAAAACCGCAGCTGAAGCAGTGAAAGCGGCTGACATCATTATGATACTTATAAATGACGAAAAACAGGCGGCTCTTTATAAGGAATCCGTAGAACCGTATCTTACGGCAGGAAAGACGCTTGCATTTGCTCATGGATTTAATATCCATTTTGGATGTATAAAACCGCCGAAAAATGTAAACGTTATTATGATTGCACCAAAAGGCCCGGGACATACTGTACGCAGCGAATACTTGGCAGGCAGAGGAGTACCTTGCCTTATCGCAGTTGAACAGGACGCAACCGGAGACGCTTGGGACTTAGGCTTGGCATACGCATTGGCTATCGGTGGGGCCAGAGCGGGCGTACTTGAAACAACTTTCCGTACGGAAACGGAAACGGATTTATTCGGAGAACAGGCTGTTCTTTGTGGAGGAGTATGCGCGTTAATGCAGGCAGGATATGAAACTCTTGTAGAAGCCGGATACGATCCGAGAAATGCGTATTTTGAATGTATCCACGAAATGAAGCTTATTGTTGACCTTATTTATCAGAGCGGATTTTCAGGTATGCGCTATTCTATATCGAACACAGCTGAATATGGAGATTATACAGCGGGACCTAAAGTTATAACCGAAGATACCAAAAAAGCCATGAAACAAATCCTTAAAGATATACAAGACGGAACCTTTGCTAAAGAGTTTCTGTTAGATATGTCTTCGGCAGGCGCTCAAGTACATTTTAATGCAATGAGAAAACTGGCGTCAGAACATCCTTCCGAGGCTGTAGGAGCGGATATACGTAAACTTTACAGTTGGAGCGATGATGATAAACTTATCAATAACTGAATATTATATAATGAAAGTTAAAATGATATATCACATATATATGAAGAGTTTTGAACTGATATAAGGAATAATAAATTTATCTATATCTATGCAATAATACAAAAAGATTTTATGTAATTGAAAAGTTCGACAAGTTCTGTTTTATTTGAACCTGTCGAACTTTTTACAATTTAATGGTATCGAATGCATAAAACGAAAATAATATAAAACAAAAACAGCATTACATAAACAAATTTTATTTATCTAATGTTTTTAGGCAAAAAACTTAAACAATTTGTAAATCTTACAATGTTGCATTAACATTTTTTTTGGTTTATAATAAATTAATTGTTAGGATAGAAGATTTATGCCGATTTTTTGGCGTCCGAACGGGATTGGGGTAGAAATATGGACGAAACATTTATTGTTATAATGCTCAGAGATAACGAAACGGGATTTTTAGACAAAGAACTGGGCTGCTATGCCGTAGATGACAGTTACAGTCTTATATACAATACCTATGCTGTGGAAGAAGACGGGAAAACCGTAGTTTATATGCGTCTGACCTGCGAAAAAGACGTAGAGGATTGGGAATATGACGCAATATTTGACTATTATGATACAGACACCGTTTTAAGCGAAGTTGATTCTATTTGTGAGGAAGATGGGGAATATAACCCTATGTGGCTTGTAAAATTTGAATTTACAGACGATACCGAACTTATGGAAGAAAAGATAAAAAAACTGCTTGATTTGCATAAAAAGGAGTTGGACTCGGTTTATGAGACAATCGCAGACAAAAAGGACGAATATAGTGAAGATTAATAGTTTAAAAAATATATTTTTTAGATCTATGCTCGTATTATGCGCTGCAGGTATGGTATTAACGGGTTGCAACAATAATGAGCAGGAAGAAAATAAGCCGACGGCTGAAGAAGAAAAAAATGATTTTGAGAAAGAAGACGACAACAAGGTTACAGGGCCGGAAAAGAACGAAAACAGCGGTGAAGAACATAACGAAATTGTTGAACAGCAGCCGGACAGTAATATAGATAAGGATAATAATAAGCCTGTAATCAATAAACCCGTTAATCCGCCGAAGCCGTCAAAGCCTCAGAAGGATTCCGCACTGAAGTCCCATTGGTCAAAGCTTGAGAGTACGGCTAAGGCAGGACAGAATTATTACAGCGAATATTATACAAAAACGAGGCTTATTACAAAGAACGGATATCTGTTTAATTATGCTGCCGGAACGCAGATTACGACAGACTACCTTGTTAATGAAGGACGCTTATCTCAGGCTAATACATCATCTGGAATTTCCGTAATGCTTATGTACGGTACTGACATATCCGCATACGGCGGAAACGATGTATATATAGTTCCCAATGATAAAGAGTTTACTGTATTTGCATTTATGAAACATCCGAGTGAAAATAAATATATATTTTCATCTGCGAACGGGTCATACGGAACTTTAAGCGACAGCGCATATAATTCGCTTCTGCATACATATTCTATGAATCACGGCACGGTTAGAAGACTTACTCCGTCGAACAGCGAGTACGACAGGATATTAAGCTGTATAAAAATGTATGAAAGCAAGTATGAACAATACTTTGTAAGAAGTATAACGATAGATGACAAGTATGCTTTTGCGGTACTCAGCGGAAGAGCAAACGCCGCTACTATAAGACAGTATATATTGAGATATGATAACGGAATATGGGAAGTGGTTATGGATGACCTTGAAACAGAAGGAAGGCTTCCCGTTACCGTGAATAAAAAACTTCCGGATTTTAATATGTCTCTTCTTCCGAGTTATAATATAAAGGACTTCACTATGCTTACCGACTATACTGCGGTAATGAATGCGCTTACAAAAGCCGGACTGTATGCAAAAGACGATACTTTCTATTATTTTTGCGGAACAAATGAATTTTGTTATATGATAACGGACAGCGGAAAAAGATTTTTATGCCGATATAACAACGGCGAGTGGGAATGCTATAAGGTGCTTGATTATTATGACGCATTAGGTAGACTGCAAAAGTTTACAAATAATCCGCCTACATTTATATTACTTGATTTGGAGTAAACGATATGAAATACACTGTAAGAGAAAATGATATAATATTGCATGAATATGAAAGTTTTGTGATATCACAGACTCTGGAGTGCGGACAATGCTTCCGCTTTACACAGATAGGCGAGGAAAACTATATAATAGTAGCCTATGGAAAAATACTGAATATATATTGTGATGGAACGGATATAGTCTTTAAAAATACAACGGAAGAAGAATTTAACAATATTTGGTATAACTATTTTGATTTCGGCAGAAATTATAATGATATAAAGAAAAAGATTTCCGAAAACGATGAAATACTGCAAAAAGCAGTAGAATATGCTCCCGGTATCAGAATACTGAATCAGGACAGATTTGAATGTCTTATTTCGTTTATTATATCTCAGAATAACCGTATTCCTATGATAAAGAAAGTAATAAGCAATATAAGCAAAAAATACGGCAGATATATAGGTTCTGTCGACGGAGAGGAATATTATGCTTTCCCTAATCCCGAAGAGCTTATTAAGGCTGACGAAGCAGGTCTTATGGAGTGTAAAACGGGTTTCAGAGCCAAATACATAATCGACGCAGTTCAAAAGGTAATACACGGAGAAATAAATTTGAACGCAGACGATATGGATACGGAAACACTTAGAAAGATGCTTATGACAATAAAAGGAGTCGGACCTAAGGTTGCCGATTGTACGATGATGTTTTCTTTTGGAAGATGCGAGACTTTTCCTACTGACGTTTGGGTAAAACGAATAATGAGTGAACTTTATTTTAACGGCAGGGAAGCAAGCGTTAAAGAGATACATCAAAAGGCTGAGGAATGTTTCGGCGACTATGCCGGGTATGCCCAGCAGTATCTTTTTAACTATGCGAGACAGTTTAAAATAGGAGCATAATTATATTCGGCAAAAATTGCCGAATATTTTTTTGCAAAAAATATTGCAAAAATTATCATCTGTGATATTATAAATACAGAGATATGATGTTGTGTATTAGTTGTATGACATTATGCTGCAAAACTGAAACACATAGTCGTTTTTCCAAAGAATTATATAACTTTAAATACGGACACCCCTTGTCCGCATAACATGATGTAATGTTTTCTTTTATTCGGTAATCCCCAAAATCCCGAAACTGTATAAACTTTATATCGCATAAAAACCGTATCCAAAAGATACGGTTTTTATGTTTTTCGGATTAAAAGAATGAAGGATTTCAAAAGCAAAATTCGTTGATTATGTAACCAAATAGTAGTATAATAAAATAGACAAAAGGCTTGGCTTTTAAGAAAGGGGATTGAGATTATGTTAGTAAAAAGTGGAGAAGGAATGCATGAATACCGTGTTATAAGAAACGGCGTTGGCGAAATTCTTATGGTAAACAAATTCGGTCCGGATGAAACGGCAAACAGATGTAAAATGGTTGCGGAACTCAATCTTGCGCCCGGTCAGTGTACAGGATTTCATGGACATACGGACGATGTCGAACTGTTTTATATGCTTGAAGGAGAGCTTATATGTGTAGAAGACGGTGAGGAAGTTACTCTCAAACCGGGAGATTGTACATCCACATGCTCGGGAGCTAAACATCAGATAATAAACAGAAGCGAAGAAATGGCAAAGGTATTGGCTATTGTTATAAAATAAATATAAACATGCCCCGTTAAATTACGGGGCTTTTTGTTTACAGAAACGATGTCGAATGTTAATATTATTATAAGAAAAAGAAAGGATGAAGTCTTTATGGATAATATATGCGTAATAGGCATAGCCGGCGGAACGGCATCGGGAAAAACCACTATAGTAAACAAGCTGAAAGAATTTTTTAAAGATGATGTTGAACTTATAAGCCATGACAGTTATTATAAGGAACACAGCGATATGCCTTATGAAGAAAGGGCAAAACTTAACTATGACCATCCTTCTTCTTTCGATACGGAAAGAATGATAGACGATATAGTTGCATTGAAAGAAGGACACACAATATATAAGCCTGTATACGATTTTAGTATACATAACAGGGTAGACAAAACAGTTAAGGTTGAGCCTAAAAGAGTAATACTTATTGAAGGAATACTTATTTTTGAAAATAAGGAATTAAGAGATTTGATGGATATAAAAATATTTGTCGACACCGACGCAGACGAGCGCCTCATGAGACGTATTATCAGGGATATGAAATATAGGGGAAGAACGATAGATTCCATACTTACTCAATATCAGGAAACCGTTAAACCTATGCATGAAGAGTTTGTAGAGCCGTCTAAAAAATATGCCGATATAATCATACCGAGAGGCGGAGAGAATGAAGCGGCTATGTCTATACTTAAAGGACATTTAAATATTATGCTTAACAGGAAATGATTTAATTATTGGGATTTTAAAATAAACTTACAGGACAGCCGCTGAAAAAGACGGCTGTTTTTAGTATATGATGAATGTTATTTTCGGTTAAAAATGTTGAAATAATATGACGAAAAAAATAATAAATTTTGTGAAATCGATTTCTTAAATTAAAATTAATTATAAGTCTAAAATTTGACGATAAACTATGGCGATGTTATACTAAAATACAGAGCGTTATATATTTTAACGTGTTAAAAATCTGTTTAAAAGGTGGATTGTTAATGGATAACGATTTAGAAAAAGATAAGAATGGATTGCCAGAAGGGACTTCTGATATTAATGAAGAAAAAAATTTTGACAATCTTGAAAAAGAAGCAACAGGCAATGAAGAAGCTGTTTCCGGCGAGTGTGCGGAGGAACAGTCGGAAAATGCCGAAGAAGTTGATAAGGCAGACTTGAAAGAAAACAAAGAAGCAGAAGTGAACGATACAGATACGGCGGAAAACGAAGAAAATGCAGAATTCGAGGAAATTGTTGAGATTGAAGAACCTGCAAAAAAAGAAAACTTTTTTAAACGCATTGTAAAAAGAGAAATAGAAAAAGATAAAAATAAATATGAAATACTTGAAGAAAGAGAAGAAAGGGTAAGAAAAATAAGAGAACAGCGCCGAGCGGAAATGTATGCCGATGGTAAAGAACCCAATAAGCTGCAGAAGTTTTTGATGTCTGAAGGAAAATATATAAATTATGAAAACAAGTATGCCATAACATTGGTAGTTGTCATCATTATGGCAATTATATTTTTCATGTTTGTTTTAAGTAAAGGATTTATTACTAAGGAAAAATTCGGACTTGGCGGAGAGACAACAAAATCTATAGTATACTCTAAAGATAATGAACTTTATTGCTATGATTTAAAGGGAGAGCCGGTTCTTATTTCCGACAACCTTTCATCTGGCGGATCTGCTACTTACAGCTATGTCGGTAACGGAATAACAGTTGCAGAGGATGGAAAGAGCGTATATTTTATAGATAATGTTGCGGCTGACGGAACTTTCAGCCTTAACTTCTATAAAGCAGGTAAATCCGGAGAGCCAAGTCTTATAAGCGATAATGTAGCCGATTATGATATAAGCTATGAAGGAGAGGGTGCGGTTTATATAGTTCCGGATGAAAGCGGAAGAGTCGGAACTTTATACGGATACAGCAGAAAAGATAATAAATCATATGAAATAGCGCAGAATGTATCCGTTGGAAATGTAAATTACGATATATCCTCGGACGGAAAGAATGTAATATATATTACGGAAGAAAATAATACTCTTGCGTTAAATATGTGTTCCGTAGACGGAAAAAATCATACAATCCTTGATACCGATGTAGCTCAATATCTTGTTTCTACTAAAGGAGATTATCTCTACTATATTAAAGCAGTCGGAAATGATGATGGGACAAGCAGCTATTTCCTCTATAAAGACAATATGAAAAAAGGAAAAACCGAGCTTATAGATGAGGACGTAATAGCCGTTACGCTTTCAAAGGATGAAAATGCGCTTATCTATTATAAGAACAACGGAAATATGATAAAAGCTATTGATATAATAAATGACGACGGAGATGACAGCGAGGCTGTTAAGGCTTTAAGAGCGGAAATAGCCGATTATGAGTTTAAGGATATAACAACGGCTGTTTACCGCTATGAAGACGGCGAGAAAGTTCTTGTAAACGACTCTGTATTTACAGCAGTACCGATGGATGATAAAGGAAAATATATAGCTTATACAGAACCGCAGAAACTTGATGAGATAAGAGTAAATCTTTCTGAAATATCGAATGTAAATGAGATTTCCGCGCTTTACTATATGCAGGCAATGCAGGCTGAATGTGATACATATATTTACGAGCTTAACGGATTTAACGACTATATACAGTTTGATAATCCATATATTTACTCATTCTCCAGTTCGGGAGACAATGCCCAGATTGCTTGTATGACAAACTATGACGAAAACACAAATACAGGTAAACTTGTCCTTTCAACACTGTATAAAGATGGTATAAAAGCGTACAGCGAACTGGAAGGAGCCGTTGAGTCATACCAGTTTATGGGGGACGGTTCCAGGATAGCATATCTTGCCGATGTTCAGGCAGACGGAGCTGGAACGCTGACATATATTGAAAGCAATATAGCCGATGAAGTAAGCGATTCCGCATATTATTATGAAGTGTCAACAGATGACAACAGAGAATTGTTGTATCTTGATAATTATGACAGCTCTACATACGGAGGACAGCTTCATGTTTACCAGCAGGCAGACGATACTGTAATAGATGAAAATGTATATATGTTTGCTTACAGAAACAATAATAATGCGCTTTATATGAAAGATTATGATCCGTCTACAGCTACGGGAGATCTTTATTATCTTGACGGAAAAGACGCAGTGTTAGTTGATGAAAACGTATCAAGCATATTTGATTTTTATAAAGTCGGATAATTAATAAGGGGATTAATATGATAAAGGAAACTTTTTCTCAGGACGAGACTGAAAAATTCGGATATGAATTGGGAATAAAAGCTGAACCCGGACAGATATATTGTCTGTCCGGAGACTTGGGCGTAGGAAAAACTGTCTTTACAAAGGGTTTTGCCAAAGGTCTGGACATAGACGAGCATATTACAAGTCCTACGTTTACAATTATAAATGAATATCATGGAAGGCTTCCGCTTTATCATTTTGATGTATATAGAGTCGCAGATCCGGAGGAAATGGACTATATAGGCTGTGATGAATATTTCTTCGGAAACGGAGTCTGCCTTATAGAATGGGGAGAACTTATTTCGGAAATAATTCCCGAAAACGCAGTATGGATAAAAATCGAAAAAAATCTTGACAAAGGTATAGATTACAGAAAAATAACGGTAGAGGGGGCGCGGAAATGAAAATTTTAGCTATTGAAGCTTCGGGGGCTGTTGCAGGCGCGGCTGTTACGGAGAACGGCGTTTTAAGAGCGGAAATTACGCTTAACCATAAAATGACGCATTCGCAGACGTTAATGCCTATTATAGATGAAATAAAACGTTATTTGGATTTAGATATTAAATCAATAGACTACATAGCATGTTCGGCTGGTCCGGGATCGTTTACGGGGTTAAGGATAGGCGCCGCAACGGCAAAAGGAATTGCAATGGGAATAAAAAAGCCTATTGTACCTGTTTCGGCATTAGCCGGTATGGCATACAATGTGTATATGACAGACGCTGTTATATGTCCTATAGTGGACGCAAGAAGAAATCAGGTTTATACGGCTTTTTACCACTGGGAAGATATAAAGCTGGAAACATGGAAAGAAGACTGCGTTGATATGATAGATAATGTTATCAGCGAGGCGGAAGAATTTGATTTGCCTGTTATATTTGTGGGAGACGGGATATTTGTACACAAAGATAAGCTGGAGGGTAACGACAATTTTATTATGGCGCCGGCTTCATGCAATATGCCGAGGGCAGCAAGCGTAGCATGTCTGGGAGAAGAACTCATAAAGGATGGAAAATTCATTGACGGTAAGGATTTTGTTCCCGTTTATTTGAGAAAAACACAGGCAGAAAGAGAATTGGAAGAAAAAACTCAGGGAGCGGAAAAAGATGTTTAATATCATCCCAATGACGGAAAAGTATATTGACGATGTGGCGCATATAGAAGAAAGCTGTTTCCATGTGCCTTGGACGAAAAACGATTTTGAAAAAGAAATTAAAGAAAATAAAATGGCAATATATTATGTTGCGGTAGATGAGAACGGCAATGCCGTAGGATATGCAGGTATGTGGCATGTAGTAACAGAGGGACATATTACAAATGTTGCTGTTCTTGAACAATACCGCGGAAACGGCATAGGCGACATGCTGATGGAAGCTCTTGAAAAAAAAGCTTTAGAACTTGAAATGATAGGTATAACCCTTGAAGTTCGTATTTCTAATTATAAAGCTCAAAAACTGTATACAAAGCACGGATATAAACCGGAAGGATTCAGAAAAAAATACTATACAGATACAAACGAAGATGCCGTAATAATGTGGAAGTACTTCCCGAACTATGAAAATTACAGTGAAACGCTGTGAAACGGAGGTGTCTTATTAATATGAAGGAATTAAACTATACAGAACTTAAAAACACATGCGACCCATATAAACTCGGTTTTAAAACTACGAAAGAACTGGAGTGCTATAACGGGATAATAGGTCAGGAGAGAGCTGTAAAAGCTTTTGAGTTCGGACTGAACGTAAAGATGAAAGGTTATAATATTTACGTTGCGGGTCCTTCCGGTTCGGGAAAAACGACGTATGCAAAACAGAGTACGGAGAAAAAAGCAAAGAATGAAAAAGTTCCGTATGACTGGTGTTATGTATATAATTTTGATGACCCGAGATGTCCGCTTTCATTAAGGTTTGAACCGGGTATAGGCAAACAGTTCAGAGACGATATGAACGAACTTGTATCGTTTTTTAAAACAGAACTTTCCAAAGCCTTTTCCTCAGAGGATTATGACAGACAGAAGATAGATTTATCTCGTGTATATGACGAAAAAAGAGACGTAATGATAAAAAGATTAGACAGCGTTGCCGCAGACAAAGGCTTTTCGCTTAAGACGTCAAATTCGGGGATAATTTTTCAGCCTATTATTGACGGCGAACCTATTGATGAGGAAAATTACGACAATCTGCCCGAAAATGTAAAAGAAGGTATTAATGAAAGACTTGAACTTATTCAGGATGATGTTAATTCCATCATGCGTGATATAAAGGCGGTTGATAAAGAATACAAACAGAAGATGGACGATCTTGATTATAAGGTCGGAATGTTTGCTATAGGTCATTATGTAAGCTCGCTTCAGGAAAAATATCAGAACAGCGAAAGGGTTATAAAATATCTGGAAGCGGTTCAGGAAGACGTTTTGGAGAATATAGATCAGTTTACGGAAAATGAACCCGATGAAGACGACCCAATAGCGGCGCTTATACCAAAGCTCAGCGGAACAAAGACAGAAGATGTAACGCTTAAATATAGGGTAAACCTTATTGTCGACAATTCCAAGACTGAGGGAGCGCCTGTTATCGTAGACTATAACCCGACATACTATAATCTTGTCGGAGAAGTAGAATATGACAATGAATACGGCAATCTGACGACTGATTTTATGAAAATAAAAGCAGGCTCTATGCATAAGGCAAACGGAGGATATATAATAATCCAGGTACAGGATCTGCTAAGTAACGTACAGGCATGGGAAGCGCTGAGAAGAATAATAAAAACGAGGGAAATCGCCATAGAAAACCTTAGGGATACTGTGGGAGCTATTGCGGTTACTACGCTTAAACCGGAACCTATACCGGCTGATGTAAAGGTTATTTTAATAGGCGGAAGTTATTATTATGAACTTCTTAGGGGTTATGACGAGGATTTCTCCAAACTGTTTAAAATTAGAGCCGATTTTGACTATGAAATGGAAATGTCGGATGAAAATATTTCTAAAATTGCGGGATTTATCAGTAAATTCTGTAAGAATGAAAATGTTCCGGCGTTTGACTGCACTGCTGTTGCGGCTGTTGTGGAATATGCCTCCAGAATTGTGGAAAGTCAGAAAAAGCTATCCACAAGATTTAATCTTATTTCGGAAATACTTGCCGAGGCGGCAACTTGGGCGCAGATGGAAAACGCCGAGTTTGTTACGGCAGAGCATGTGAAAAAAGCCGATGAAGAAAGAGAATACAGACTGGCAATGTACCAGGAAAAAATGAATGAACTTCTTGACGACGGTACGGTAATGATAGCCACAGACGGATTTTGCGTCGGAAAAATAAACGGACTTGCAGTACTGGACATGGGAGACTATATGTTCGGAAGCCCTACAAGGATAACGGCTACAACATATAAAGGAAAATCCGGAATCGTAAATATAGAGAAAGAGGCGGAGATGAGCGGTCCGACGCATAATAAAGGCGTACAGATTATAACAGGTTATCTTGGAAGTATGTATGCGCAGAACATGCCGCTTTCACTCAGCTGCCGTATAGCCTTTGAGCAGAATTATAACGGTATTGACGGCGACAGCGCTTCAAGTACGGAACTTTACTGTATTCTCTCAAGTCTTTCTGAAATACCCGTTAATCAGTCGCTGGCTGTAACAGGTTCGGTAAACCAGTGCGGCGAGATACAGGCAATAGGCGGAGTTACTTATAAAATAGAAGGATATTTCGATCTTTGTAAAAGAAGAGGACTTACGGGAAGACAGGGCGTTGTTATACCTGTTTCCAATGTGAAGGACTTGGTTTTAAAAGAAGAAGTTATAGAAGCCGTGAAGGAGGGACTATTCCACATATATCCTGTATCTACCATAGACGAGGGTATAGAAATACTGCTCGGTACAGAAGCCGGTGTGAAAGATGAAAACGGAGAATATCCTTCGGAATCGGTTCACGGGAAAGTTATGGCGAAACTGAAACTTTTTAATGAAAATAACGATGATTAATATATAAGCCGGTTTATAACCGGCTTTTTTAAGATATTTAAGGGGTGTATGTTATGCTGGACGAGTATACGACCATACTTAACGGGGCAGAAGCTGAACTTATAGAAAAAAAGTCAAGATTTATAGCTACTGTGCGTCCTGTTAAAGATGAAAACGAGGCAAAAGCATTTATAGGAGAAATGAGAAAAAAATATTGGGATGCTACTCATAATGTATTTGCGTATCAAATAGGCGAAAGGAACGAAATACAGCGTTCCAGCGATGACGGAGAACCGCAGGGAACAGCAGGTAAACCTGTTCTTGACGTTCTTATGGGCGGAGATATAAAAAATACGGCTGTAGTTGTAACAAGGTATTTCGGAGGAACTCTCCTTGGCACGGGAGGACTGGTAAGGGCGTACGGCAGAAGTGCAAAGCTTGGAATAGAGGAAGCCGGTATAGCAAAGGTAAGGCACTATAAGGAATGTTCCGTAACAACGGATTATACTACGGCGGGAAAGATACAGTATGAAATAACAACCGGAGAATATATACTGAAAGATACTGTTTATACAGATAAGGTTGAGTTTATAGTATATTTGGACAGAGACAACGAAGCGGAGTTTAAGGAAATGGTAAGCAACATATCCATGGGAAAGTCAGATACCGAAGATATAAGAGAAATTTACGGAGCATGGGTTAAAGGAAAATTGGAAGAAATCCGATAGGCTTTATGATGATGTGCATGTAATGTTAGGTGGTTAAAATGGGAAAAGTCCTTGTTATTGCCGAGAAACCGTCGGTTGCCAGAGACATTGCCGCAGTTTTGAAATGCGGTGAAAAAGGCGACGGATTTATCGGAGGAGAAAACTATATTGTAAGCTGGGCAGTCGGCCACTTGGTTACGCTTTGCGAGCCTGACGATTATGATAAAAGTCTGAAAAGATGGACTGCCGGAAGTCTGCCTATAATACCGGAAAAAATGAAACTAAAAGCCGTAAGGGGAAGCAAAAAGCAGTTGGATACACTTAAAAAACTGATGAATGCCAAAGACACGGACAGCATTATATGTGCTACGGACAGTGGACGAGAGGGAGAACTTATTTTCAGATATATATATGAATATAATAAGTGCAAAAAGCCATTTAAAAGGCTCTGGATTTCCAGTATGACAGACGCCGCCATAAAAGAAGGATTTGCAAATCTCAGAGACGGAAAAGAATATGATAATCTGTATATATCGGCGAAATGCCGTTCGGAGGCAGACTGGCTTGTGGGAATAAACGCCACGAGGGCGTTTACTATAAAATATAATGCGCTGTTGAGCATAGGACGGGTACAAACTCCTACACTGGCGATGATAGTAAAAAGGCAGAACGAAATAGATAATTTTGTACCGACTAAATATTATGAAGTTATTGCGGATTACGGAGACTTCAAAGGAACATGGACAGACGGCAAAAAAAATACTAAAATAGACGACAAATCGGCTGCGGAAGACATAGCCTATAAGGTGGACGGAAAGAACGCCGCTGTTGAAGAAGTTGTTAAAACCGAAAAACAGATATTGCCGCCTCAGCTTTATGATTTGACCGAACTACAAAGAGACTGCAATAAAACATATGGATTTTCCGCAAAGAAAACGCTGGATATAGCGCAGAGTTTGTATGAAAAAAGAAAAATGATTACATATCCGAGAACTGACAGCCGTTATTTGAGCGACGATTTGATACCTAAAATAAAGGTGGTTCTTAAAAGACTGAAAGACGCAGGAATTTTTGCCGATTATGCTTCGGATTTGATTGACGGCGAAAAACTGCCCGTTACAAAAAGGATTGTCGATAACAAAAAGGTAACGGATCATCATGCGATTATTCCTGCGGATAACTATTATAGAAAGGATAGTCTGACGTCTGATGAAAAAAAGGTATTCGGACTTATTGCGATTAGGTTCATAGCGGCCTTTAACAGACCGTATAAATATACGGCAACAAAGATAACGGTTTTGTGCGAGGACGAGCTTTTTATTTCAAAGGGAAATACCGTTACCGACGAGGGATGGAAAAGACTTTACAAAGAGGTATATAAAAATGTCAAAGATAATGAGCAGATACTTCCCGATGTAAAAAAAGATGATACCGTTATGGTTAAAGAAGCTCATACGATAGAAAAAGAGACAAAGCCGCCTTTGCCGTATAATGAAGCAACTCTGTTGACAGCCATGGAAAATGCGGGCAAAAATACCGATGACGAGCAATTAAAAGAAAAGATGAAAGAATACGGATTAGGTACTCCCGCTACCAGGGCTGCTATTATAGAAAGACTTATCGAGGTCGGATATATACATAGAAAGGGAAAGGCGCTTATTCCCGATATAAAGGGAAAACAGCTTATCTCAATTGTACCGGAAGAGATGAGATCGCCCGTAACGACGGGAAAATGGGAAAAGGGTCTCGGTTCAATAGCAAAGGGAAACATGCAGGCGGAGAAATTTATGGCAAGTATAAACAGGTATGTTTACTATCTTGTTGGATTTGCAGCGGAAAAATCGGCTGACATACAAATAGAAGATACAAAAAAACGTAAAAAAAGAAGCCAAAGAGCAAAATCTTTCGGAAAATGTCCTATATGCGGAGGAGATGTGCTGGAAAATTCCAAAGCATATTATTGTGCAGGATGGAAAAACGGATGTAAGTTTACTCTTTGGAAAAACAGTCTTGAGAGATATGGCGTGTCTATGACAGACAAACTTGTAAAAGAGCTTTTAACCGACAAAACGGTGAAAAAAATATCTGTTATAAAGGCGCAGACAGGTGAGAAATGTACAGCCGATATTATATATAATAAGGAAAAAAATATAATGGAACTTATGAATATGTCGGTGATCGAATAAAAAATGCCGATAGAAAAAAGGGCAATATTTTGCCCTTTTTTGTATGTATTATTATTGCTGTATAAGTTTTAATATGAGATTTTCCAGACAAATTCTGAAGCGTTCGTTATCTTCGGCTGTTCGCGGCTTTATATGACCGCTTCTTTTTCCGCCTCGTCTTTGCTTGGCAGATATATGACGGCGCATAAGGAGCGAGTCTATATTTTCATCTGTATAAATAAATCCGTTTTGATTTAGAACATATCCTCCTTTTGCCATAAGCATACATGCCAGACCGTAATCCTGAGTTACCGCTATATCCCCTTTACGGACTAGATTGGCTATTGCAATATCGGCAGAGTCATGACCTTTGTCGACGGTTATTATATTGCAATAATCAAAATCTAATATATGGCTTGTGTCCGTTACCATTGTAACGGGGACGCTATATTTTTTCGCTTCGGTTATTATTATTTCTTTTACCGGACAGGCATCTGCGTCAACAATTATTTCCAATTCATTCAACTCCCGACATATTTAAAATGCTAAAATCAGTTATCGCCTATTAAAGCAGCTGTCTGATTTATTATCCAATTTCCCCACTCTTCGTAATACTTTGCATAAAGATGAGCGTTGTCGGCTGACTTGTCGGCAGATAACGCACCGTCTGCGTCATCAAACAAAATATTGGAATCCAGATAAAATACGTTATCGTTATTTGCGAATTTTGATATTGCTTCGTTTAATCTGTTTATTGAGGCGTTGTTGAAAGTATCGTCTGTATCGGAACGGCTTTTTGTTACGTGAAGGTTGGCAAGAATAATGACGGATGCTTCCGGCTCTTTATCCTCGATGAAATTAATCAGCTCGCTATATTTATCAACGATTTTTTCAAATTTATAACCCATTTCGTTTACGCCGAGCATTACATAGATTTTACTATAATCTTTGGAATCCAGCAATTGGCTGATTGACACTTTACCTAAATCGGGAATGGAAACAGTTTCTTTTTGTATGTTGAATACGCTCATTCCGACATTACAGAAAAAGTCTGCGCCCTGAATATTAGAATATTCCATTAATCCGACTGTTCTCGAATCTCCTATAAATAAAGCGTCATCCATTGAAGCGTTTGCAGGTTCTGATGGTGTCTCGGGTTCAGTCGGCGGAGGCGTAACAACTTCGTTATCGGATGAGTTTTCGGAATTTGTCTCACTGTTTGTCTCGTTTGATGAGTCGTTGTTTTCAGATAAATCCATATTATTTTCTTCGGTTTTATCATTGTCGGAGTCCTCGGCTGATGAAACTTCCTGAGAAATTTCGGTATTATTATTGTCTACAGGCTCTGCATTTTTAAATTTCATAAAAAGCATGACGGCAATTATAGAAATGCAAAGAAAAAGTAATGTAATTATATTTGATTTTTTCATTTTTTTATCTCCTAAAATCTAAAATACAGAAACGGATCGTCAAATCCGCGATACATACAGTAAACGCTTGCAATAAAGATTATAACAATCAATATGTATATAACTTTTCGCTGCTTTATTTTTCTTAATAAATTATACGGCAGTTTTGTTGATAATAAAAATCCGGCAATAAAAAACGGATAGTACATTCCGAGATATTTTAAATAGTCGTGTTTGAATACCGACCATACTCCCTGTCCGAAGAAGGGAAACAGTCTGGTGAAAAAAATACCTAATTGACCTATATCGTCTATAGCAAATATTGCCCATGTAAGCGGTATAAGCAGAAGCATATACAAATGACCTATAATAGGTCTTTCTCTTAAAAATTTTCCGATAAATAATTTTTCCGTAAGTATAATTATGAACAGGACAAGTCCCCAAAGTAAAAAGTTATATCCTGCGCCATGCCATATACCTGTCAAAAGCCATACGATGAAAAGATTCCTTATTGTACAAAGCGTGCCTTTTCTATTTCCTCCCAACGGTATATAAACGTATTCCCTAAACCACGAACCGAGAGTTATATGCCATCTCTGCCAGAATTCCGTCATTGTTAAACTTAAATACGGGTGTTTAAAATTTTGCGGCAGTTTAAATCCGAGCATCTTTCCCAAACCGATAGCCATAAGGGAATATCCCCAGAAATCGAAATATATTTGGAAAGAAAATGCAAATACAGCCATCCATGCAAGAGGAGTTGAAATACTTTCAAAACCGATTGCACATGTCTGAGACCACAGCTTTCCTATCGGATTGGCAAGAAGAACTTTTAATCCGAGACCGAATATAAATGTACATATTCCGTCAATAATCATAGACTTTGTTATTCTTCTGCGATACAGTTTATCTTTTACACGGTCATATGTTACGATGGGGCCCGCGATAAGCTGCTCGAACATGGAGATATAAACTGTGTATCTCAGTAAACTTTTTTCCGCGGTTACTTTTCCCCTGTATACGTCCGTAATATAAGATATCCCCTGAAATGTATAGAAAGATATACCTATCGGAAGAACAATATCTTTTGTAAAAGTAAATGCGGCGTTATATTTTTCTATTTCTCCCAAAACAAAGCCCATATACTTAAATGTAAACAGACTTATCAAATGAAATATAATTCCGATTAAAAGAAACATTCTCTTAAATTTCGGATATTTTTCAATACACAGTGCGGCTGCAAAATCTACAAGCATACTTATTATAAAAATTATGAAATGCTCCGGATTATTTATCGTTCCGATAAAATAAAAACACAGGCTTCCTAAGAGAAGTACGGCGTTTCTAAATGTCCTCGGAGCGGAATAATAACAAATGAAAAATATCGGAATAAATATAAAAATAAATTGTAAGCTGCTGAATACCATTGTTATATACGTCCTTTTATTTATACTAATTTATAGACACAAAAATGTAAGAAAAAGTTTTCAAAAAACAGATATAAATACAAATTTTATATTAAAGACTTATATTATTTTAAATTGCGCTATAATGAAACCGAAAAGTTGACATAATCAAAGATAAATTTACATAATTATTATAACACACAGACTCTGAATTTGAATACGATAGATTTTGTCAGTTGATGATATATTATAACGCTAATACATGTGTTTGTCAGTATTTTTAAGCTTTTTGACAGATGATTTTATAAAAAAAATTAAATGTATAATTATTGTAAAAATAGTGAAATTATAGATAACATAATTTAAATACTTTTGTAATAGATGAGACATATATGCAAATATAACTAAAGCGTAAGTATATCACAAAATACGCTGCTTATGCTGCAATAAAAATATAAGATTTTATTAAGTAATAAGATAAATAAAATTTAAGGTTTACTTGCTATTATTTATAAAGTCAAAAAACAGAAGGAGGAATTATATGAAAAAAATAATTATTGCGGTTATGTCGGTATTGATTTTTACATTAACGGCGTGTGGAACAGGCAATGAGAAAGATAAAATATCAGAAGAAATAGGAATTGATATATCAGACGGAAGTATCGTTTACGACAATGATACGCACAGCGGAAACGGCGATGGTACAAAATGCGTTATATTTGAGTTCGATAATGATGAAGTTTTCGATAAAATAGAGAACAATGTAAATTGGAATAAATTGCCGTTTGATGAAACTGTTGAAACGCTTGTCTATGGCATATCCAATGAAAATGAAAGCATAGGTCCATATCTTACTGATGAAGACGGGAACAGCATGATACCGAAAATAGAAAACGGATATTATTTTTTTAAAGACAGGCAAGCTGATAAAGATAAAGAAATTTTGGATCGATATTCGTTTAACTTTACCGTAGCTGTCTATGACAATGATAATAATAAAATGTATTTCTGCGAACTTGATACATAAAATTAACATCGGAGCATAAAATGATGTTTCCTTATTTGACATATATACAATAATATTAACATTATTTTTGTCATTAAATTAATTTAAAAACTTTCATTTCGTAAAAACAGCGAAATGAGAAATGCTTATAAATTATGAGCAATCCAAAAACGGAATATGAAGGTGATAAAATGATTAGAGAGCTAATGTATATTGAACTGAAAACAGGGTATTCAGACGACGGTCCGGCATGGATTGGGTATGTAAAAACTTCAAAAACTAAGAAAACAATTTATTTTAATGATCATGCTTTTCAGAAAAGTATCGGCAACTATTCAAACTATTTAGATATTGAGAACGGAGACGAATATTGGATTTCCGGATTGAAAAAGAAAGAGAGTAACCGTCATTGGGCCGGACATGGGAAAATCAGAATTGACTGTAGAGCCGTTAATGACTATCTTGCGCTGATTGGGGAAAAGGAATTACCGTTAAATATATTTGAAATTATTGATATTGAAGACGTTTTTCCGATTGAAAGAATAAATAAACTATTAAATAGAAAAGAATAAGAAATCACTCCGGTTTTATTTTTAACCGTTTTTTTGTTTTAATCAAAGTATGGGAAATTGACGAAGTTGTTGCCATTAAGTCCCAATGGATAAAAATGTAGAATGTCAATAACAGCTTGACTGTAAGACCTGTTTTTAATATAATATTAAGTTAGTAAAAGTAGGTCTATTATGTTATTATATAAGGGTGAACAGCTATGGTTAAAAGTATGACCGGGTACGGACGATGTGAAAACGAGGCTGAAGGACGAAAATTCAGCGTGGAGATAAAATCCGTTAACCACAGATATAACGATATTTCTATACGTCTTCCGAGAACTATGAATTATCTGGAAGATAAAATAAGAAAAACACTTATGAAAAAAATAATGAGGGGAAAGACGGACGTATATATTAATTTTGAATCGTTTGCAGACGACGACGTTAATATAAAGGTAAATGACGCCCTTGCGTCGGCTTACTGCGAAAAGCTTAATTACCTCCGTACAAAGTATGGTCTTACATGTGTTGACACGCTTGACCTTGTTGCAAAATTTCCCGATGTTATAACAGTTGAGAAAGTACAGGACGATGAAGACGCAATATGGAATATACTATTGCCTGCACTGGAAGGAGCACTGGATAATTTTATATCTATGCGAGAGGTTGAAGGAGAAGCGCTGAAGGAAGACATACTTAATAAAGCAGCAATAATAGAAAACTATGTTAAAGAAATAAAGGAAAGAGCTCCTTTGGTTGCCGAAGACTACAGAAACAGGCTGGAAGCAAGGCTTGCCGAACTTCTGGGAGATACAAACTTTGATGAACAGAGAATACTTACAGAGGTTACCGTATTTGCAGACAGGGCATGTATAGACGAGGAGATAACAAGGCTTACAAGTCATATAAGCCAGTTGAGGGATATATTTAAAAAGAACGAGCCTATAGGCAGAAAGCTTGATTTCCTTATACAGGAGATGAATAGGGAGGCAAACACCATAGCTTCTAAATCCAATGACATAAAGATTACTCAAACAACGATAGACCTAAAGAGCGAGATAGAAAAAATCCGCGAACAGATACAGAACATAGAATAAGGAGTCTCTAAATGAGAAATTCAGGTTTTATTAATATCGGATATGGCAATATTGTTGCGTCTGGACGCATAATAGCCATTGTATCGCCTGAGGCGGCGCCGGTTAAAAGGCTTGTCCAAGAAGCCAAAGCAGAAGGCAATATAATAGACGCAACCTGCGGAAGAAAGACAAGGGCGGTCATTATATGCGACAGCGGACATGTTGTTTTGTCTGCGCTTATGACTGATACTATACTCATGAGACTTCAGAATTTTAAAGATACGGAAGATGAATAGGAGCATTAATTATGGGAAAAGGGGTTTTGCTTATTATTTCCGGTCCTTCCGGTTCGGGAAAAGGAACTATTGTAGAAAGGCTTGTTTCCGACTTGGGTTACTCTGTATCCATATCGGCTACCACAAGGAGTCCCAGACCTAATGAAAAGGACGGAGTACATTATTTTTTCAATACGGTAGAAAGTTTTGAAAAGATGATTGAAAACGGAGAATTGCTGGAGCATGCAAAGTTTTGTGATAACTACTACGGAACACCGAAGAAGTATGTTGAGGAACAGCTTGAGAACGGAAAAAATATAATACTTGAAATAGAGGTGCAGGGCGCGCTTCAGGTTAAGAAGAAATATAACGACGCGGTTCTTATATTTACAATGCCGCCTACATTGACGGAACTGAGAAACCGTCTTGAAAACCGCGGTACAGAAGATAAGGAAACTATAGATAAACGTATTAAACGCGCGGAAGAGGAATTGGAGTATCTTCCCGACTATGATTATCTTGTTATAAACGATACGGTAAAAGAGGCTGTAAATGACATAGACTGTATCGTTAAGGCCGAAAGAATGAAATGCAGCCGAAACCCGGAATTAAAAAACAAATTTAAAGGAGATGTTTGTAAATGATCCATCCTTCATACACAGAACTTCTTGACGTATTAAGCGGACAGGAAGACCTTGATAACTCTATGTTGAGCAGATATACAATAATAATAGCGGCGGCTAAAAGAGCAAGACAGATTGTCGACGGCAGCGAACCGCTTATAAGTAATATAAAGGTTGATAAACCCGTATCTATTGCGGTTAATGAACTTTATGATTCAAAAATAAAGATTTTTGCGCATAATCCTGACGAAGAAGAGGCAAGAGCAAGAGAGGAACAGGAACATCAGGAACTTTCCGAAATAAGCCTTGACAACTACGGAAGCGAAGAATAATTTTAAAAATGTTTCGGCGTGCCTTATCGGTTTTGGCACGCCTTTTTGATATTGAGGTGTTTTTATGTTTGCTCAGGTAATACTAAGCATATCTCATGCGGATATAGATAGGGTTTTTGATTATGCTGTTCCCGAAAATATGTGCGGACAAGTAAAAATCGGAATGAGGGTAAGGGTTCCTTTCGGAAAAGGAAAAAACTTAAGCGAGGGATATGTTGTCGGAGTTTCCGAGGATAGCCTCGTTCCGAAGGAAAAAATAAAATACATTGAAGAATTGCCCGACGAATTCCCTGTGTTTTCAGAAGATATGCTGAAACTGGCAAAATGGATGAGCAAACGTTATTTTGCAACGCTTTCGAAATGTTTGCAGACAATTATTCCCGGAGGGATAAAGGACAAAACAGATTATTATGTCGGCGTAAAATATGTACGACCCTCGGATAAATTTAACGAGTTTATAGGACGATATGACGGAGATAAAAGGAAAGAAAGACAGGCAGCCGTTATAGACTTTATAAATAAAAACGGAGAAACTCCTTTATCGGAACTGAAAAAATGTATATCGGGTTCGGAGTATGCCATAAAAGCGCTGAAAAATGTCGGATGCATAGAGATTTATACGAAAAAAACTCTTGCGGAAACTTATAGTTCTGTACTAAGAGAAAACAGCAGCCGTGTAATGTTGAATGATGAGCAATGCGCGGTTATCAGAGAATGGGAAGATGAGATAAACGGAGCGAGAAGACCGGTTATTATCCATGGTATTACGGGAAGCGGAAAAACGGAAATATATATAAGAATAATAGAAAAGGTAATTTCAGAAGGGAAACAGGCGATAGTACTTGTTCCGGAAATATCGCTGACGCCTCAAATGACGGGCAGATTTATGAGCAGATTCGGAGATATGGCTGCTGTAAGCCACAGCAAAATGAATTACAGAGAAAGATTCAATTGCTGGAAGAGGGCGCAGGACGGAGACGTATCTATTGTTATCGGCCCCAGATCGGCGTTGTTTATGCCGTTTTCAAACCTCGGAATTGTTATTGTTGACGAAGAACATGAAAAGAGTTATATATCGGAAACGGCGCCTGCCTATGACGCTGTTGAAACAGCGGAAATGCTCTGCAAAATAACAGGGGCTTCTCTTGTTATGGGAACCGCAACGCCTTCCGTAAGAAGTTATTACAGAGCGGAAAAAGGAGAAATAAGATATACAAGCCTAAAAAAAAGAGCTAGGGACGGAAGCAAAGAGCCTGTTATGGAAATCTCAGACATGAGAAAAGAACTGGAAGAAGGCAACAGAAGCATGTTCAGCTACTCTTTGTATTCAGCCGTTAAAACAGCCCTTGACAGTAAAACGCAGGTAATGCTTTTTATGAACAGAAGAGGATACTCTACATTCGTATCATGCAGAAGCTGCGGATATGTCATGAAGTGCGAACACTGCGACGTTTCATATAAATACCATTCTTCAAACGGAAAGCTGGTATGTCATTACTGTGGTAAAACAATTGACAGACCTGCTGAATGTCCCGTATGCGGTTCAAAAAGGATACGCTATTTCGGAGGGGGAACGCAGAAGGTTGAGGAAGAAATTAAAAAACTTTTTCCGAAGGCGAGAACAATAAGAATGGATACGGATACCGTAAGCGGAAAAAACGGATATACGGAAATCCTTAATAAATTTTCAACAGGTGAGGCGGATATACTTATAGGAACGCAGATGATAGCCAAAGGACATGATTTTCCCAATGTTTCCGTAGTCGGAATACTTGCCGCAGACCTATCCCTTAACACAGGGGATTATGACGGAGCCGAAAAAACGTTTCAGCTGATAACTCAAGTAGCAGGCAGAGCCGGAAGAGGAAATGTCGACGGAAAGGTTATTGTTCAGACCTATGAACCGGATAATTCCGCAATACAGTATGCCGTGAAAGGGGATAGCGACGGTTTCTACAGGGAAGAGCTTATATTCAGAAAACAGATGGGTTATCCGCCATGTACAAGGTTTGCGGTCTTGGAAATAAACGGACTTGATGAAAAGGCGGTTATAGAATGTTCACATGTGCTTGCAGATGATTTAAAGTCCTATGAAGTAGATGTCTTGGGTCCTGTTCCGCAGTATATATCCAAAATAAAAGACGAATACCGATGGATAATAACCGTAAGGGGAAAATCATCGGGAGAGCCGGATAATGCTGTCGCTAAAATATATATGGCAAGAAGACATGAGTTTGAAAATAGGGGAGTCTATATTAATCCAAGAATTATATAAAATATGACGAATGAAATGGGATTTAAATAAATTTTTAAATCCTATTTTTTTACAAAAAAGTTAAAGAAATTATATAGACATTGACGAAATTTTTTTATCTGTGTTTACAACATAAAATAAATTTGTTATACTGCGTGTTGGATAGTATTCTTAAGGAAACTATACCTTTTATACTCATAAAAAATGAGAAGCATACAGCCAAAGGCGTGTGACTTTTGAAGTAAATTTCCGCACAATACGGCAGCCTTATTTAACGGGTAGGCCGAGCCTTTTTCAGCTGTTGATATGAGGACAGTCTCTTTTATCTTCTCTTTTTATAATTCGGTATAATTTCCTTGTTTAACAATAATTCAGATTATAACGTATATCGTAAACAATGTTTAAAAAAGCATAAGTTCGATTGTTGACGGATTTTTTACAACACAGGAGGAAAATAAAATGCTGAAAGGCAAAACGGTTGTTATCGGCGTTACGGGAAGTATAGCCGCCTATAAAATGGCGGATGTGGCGAGTGCGCTTGTTAAAATGAATGCGGACGTACATGTGCTGATGACTGAAAACGCTTGCAATTTTATAAATCCAATTACATTTGAAACGCTTACAAGCAACAAATGTATAGTAGATACATTTGACAGGAATTTTGAGTTTGATGTAAAACATATATCTCTTGCAAGAAAGGCGGACATATTTATAGTTGCTCCCGCATCGGCAAATATAATAGGAAAAATTGCCAACGGTATTGCCGACGATATGTTAAGCACAACGATAATGGCGGCAGATTGCAAAAGAATTATAGCTCCTGCCATGAATACTCATATGTATAGAAATCCGATAGTTCAGAAAAATATAGCTACTCTTAAAAGCTTGGGTTACGAATTTGTATCTCCATCAAGCGGAAGGCTTGCATGCGGAGACATCGGCGAGGGAAAACTGGCAGACGTAAATACTATAGTAGATTATATTGTAAGAGGCGTTGCTAAAAAGGATATGGAAGGCAAAAAGCTTATAGTTACCGCAGGACCTACTCAGGAGGCTATTGACCCTGTAAGATTTATTACAAACCATTCGACAGGTAAAATGGGATACGCTATTGCGGAAAGAGCGGCGCTGAGAGGAGCGGACGTTACTCTTGTAAGCGGACCTGTCTCCTTAAATCCTCCGTCGGGAGTAAAAGTTGTAAATATCAAAAGCGCAGAAGATATGTTTAACGCCGTAACTTCGGAATACAAAACGGCGGATATAGTAATAAAAGCAGCCGCAGTTGCAGACTACAGACCTGCAAAGGTAAGCGGCGAAAAAATAAAGAAAGAATCGGGAATGAACGTTATAGAACTGGAGAGAACAAAGGATATACTTCAGTACCTCGGCGAGCATAAAAAAGAAGGTCAGATTCTTTGCGGATTTTCTATGGAAACGGAAAATCTAATGGAAAACTCCGTAAAAAAACTTCATAAGAAAAATGCCGATATGATTATAGCAAACAGTATAAAAAAAGACGGAGCTGGATTCGGAACAGATACGAATGTTATAACGATAATAACCGAAAACGACGCGGTAGCCTATCCTATTATGACAAAATATGAAGCAGCAGACGAAATACTGAACGCAATTATCGCGTTGGGGGAGAAAAATAAATGATACTTACATTGGATATCGGAAACACTAATATTGTTATAGGCGGAATAGAAAACGGTAAAGTCCTTTTTACGGGAAGAATGAAAACCGATGAAAAAAACTCCGCCGACGAAATAGCCTCTCAGATAGATTTTATTATGAAACTCCATAATTCTCCTAAACCGGAGGGCGGTATAATATCATCTGTTGTACCGTTTGTAACCGAACGCGCGGAGAAAGCAATAAGAAATTTAACGGGCGGCGAAGTGCTGACTGTAGGCAAAAACGTAGATATAGGCATTGAAGTGCTTATGGATAACCCCGAAAAAGTCGGAGAGGACATGCTTGTTGATGCCGTAGCGGCTTTAGAAAAGTTTGAGCCTCCTCTTATAATATTCGATATGGGAACGGCTTCAACATGTTCGATAATAGACAAAGACGGTCGATATGTAGGAAGTATAATAGCTCCGGGCGTATGCATTTCCATGAATGCATTGTCAAGACGATGTGCTAAACTTCCCAGGATTAAACTGGAAGCTCCCGATAATATAATAGCAAAAAATACCGATCAGTCTATGAAAAGCGGAATAGTATACGGAAATGCCGCCATGATGGACGGTATTGCTGACAGGATTTTCGAAGAACTCGGATATGAAACCAAAATAATAGCGACAGGAGGAGTCGGATGTGTAATCGTACCTCACTGTAAGCATGAGATGGAATACGACCCTGACTTAATGCTCAGAGGTCTGGCAATACTCTGGGAAAAAAATAAAAATAAGTAAATTAAACAGCAGCCGAAAAAGAACATCGGCTGCTGTTTCCGTAAATAACGGATACGGATAAGTATTCCGATTTGTGTTTAAATATTGAAGACTTTGAAAAATTTTAATTAAATGTTCATTTTGATTAACGTTTTATTCATATTTTAATGTTACAATAAGACAAAAATATAAACTTTTTGAAACGGAGAAAGAAAAATGGCTGAAAAACTTAACGTATGCCTGTTAAACGATTCATTCCCGCCGACAATAGACGGAGTTGCGAATACTGTGTTCAATTATGCGTCGGTAATACAAAAGGAACTCGGTAATGCCGTTGTTGCAACGCCTCAGTATCCCGATGTTACGGATAACTATGATTTTGAGGTTGTAAGATATAAAAGTTTTGACACTACAAGTATAATAGGTTATAGGGCAGGATATCCCTTTGAGACATCCGCTATAAGGGAAATACAAAACAAAAATATAGATATTATACATACGCATTGTCCTGCCATGTCAACCGTACTTGCAAGGACTCTGAGAGAAGCTGTAAATGTACCTATAGTTTTTACATATCATACAAAATTTGACATAGACATAAGAAAGGCTTTGAAATCAAATCTTTTACAGGAGGCGTCTATAAAGGCAATTGTTAAAAATATAGAGGCATGCGACGAGGTTTGGGTTGTCAGCAACGGAGCAGGGGAAAATCTGCGCTCGTTGGGATACAAAGGGGACTATATAGTTATGGAAAACGGCGTAGACTTTCCAAAGGGAAAGGCTGACCCTGTATATGCCGCTTCAATAAAAGAAAAACTCGGAATAGACGATGAAATTCCTGTTTTCCTCTTTGTAGGAAGATTTATGTGGTATAAGGGATTTAAAATAACGCTTGACGCCATGAAGATTATAAAAAATGCCGGATATAAATTTCACATGGTATTTGTAGGAGACGGAAGCGACGCCGTAGACATTAAAAATTATTCCGAAGAGCTGGGACTTGCAGAAGAATGTATATTTGCCGGAGCTATCCAAGACAGAGAAGAGCTGAGGGCATATTATACAATGGCGGATATGTTTTTGTTCCCGACATCCTACGATACAAACGGTATAGTAGTCAGAGAAGCCGCCGCATGTGGACTGGGAAGCGTATTGATAAAAGGAAGCTGCGCCGCAGAGGGTATAACAGATAGGCGTAACGGATATTTCATAGATGAAAATGCGGAATCTATGGCAGAAGCTGTAGAAGAATTGTTGCTCAATATCAGTCTCGCACATGAAATAGGTGAAAACGCCATGAATGAAATATATATTCCGTGGGAAGAAAGCGTGAAAAAAGCCTATGAACGATACGGCAAGGTAATAGAAAAATACAGAGATCCCGATTATTCAAGAGAAACAACTTTTACAGACGATATATTGAACGGAATAGCAGGCTTCTGCGAATCGCTTATAAAAGTAAAGAAATTCAGAGAAACCGTTACAAACGGTTTTATTGACAAGGGTATTGAAAAACCTAAAGCAATAATTATAAAAGGGAAAACGCATTTAAATAAAAAGGTAAATTTAAAGCATTTCAAAAAAGGTCTGAATGATAAAACAGATATGATAAAGAAAAGAATAAAAGTAAGAAATATTGCCATAAAGAAAAAACATACTGAAATAAAAGAACATCTTTGGCAATATGTCGATAGGTATTTGTAATAGCTGTAACATATTTTCTATGCCGATAACAAAAAAAGGACGTCTGGGTAGCAAGACGTCCTTTTTGTTATTCCGTTTTTTCTTCTGCTTCAGAAAGCTTAACTATTTTTACTTCTATGGCGCGTCGCATGTTAGCCTTTAAAACCGTAAATACAAGATTATCATAAGTTACGGTATCGTTTACGCAAGGTATACGCTCAAGTTTTTCCGAAAGCCAGCCGTTGAGCGAAACAAAATCGGAATCACATTCTTTATTAAAATATTCAAATACATCGTTTAGATTAGCTGTTCCCAGAACAATGTATTCGTCATCATTGCTGCGTATAATTTCGGGAATTTCATTATCATGTTCATCCCATATTTCTCCGACAAGTTCTTCAAGAATATCTTCAAGCGTTATTATACCGAAGGTTCCGCCGTATTCGTCGATTATAAGCGCTATCTGCGTATGCTGCTGCTGGAGATTGCGCATAAGTTTTGAGATATTTGTTGTCGGCGGAATCAAAGGCATAGGTTTTATTATATCGCTCATTGATTTTTGACCTTCAACAACATATCTGTAGTAATCTTTCTGATTAATAAAACCTATTATGTTGTCTATACTCTTTTTATAAACAGGAAGACGTGAAAATCCACATTCATTGAATACAGACGTAACTTCGTCGACCTCGGCAGTATCCTTGACAGCTACTATGCCGGTTCTCGGCGTACATATTTCGCTTACCTCAAGGTCGTCAAATTCTATGGCGTTACGTATAAGGTCGCTTTCATGCTCGTTAAAAGTTCCGTCGTGAGTGGCTTCCTCAACTATGGTAAGAACTTCTTCCTCCGTAATAATATCGGGATTTTTAATCTTTATTATTTTTGTAAGTAATTTTTTCCACAGCGTAAACAGAGAGTTAAGCGGTTTCAAAATAATATATATAATTTTCAGAAAAGGAGCTACCGCCATTGCAAAACTTTCGGGCATATCCTTGGCAATGCTTTTGGGTGATATTTCGCCGAAAATAAGCACGAGAACAGTCATGACAACCGTAGACAGAGTAGGACCTTTTGCTCCGCCGAATAACTGTGTAAACAGTATAGTCGATAATGTTGTAGAGGCGATATTTACTATATTGTTTCCGATAAGTATTGTCGAAAGCAAACGGTCATAATCCTCTGAAAGATAAAGAACGGTTTGAGCTCTTTTGTTTCCGGACGAAGCCTCATTTTTCATCTTTATTTTATTATAAGTAGAAAATGCAGTTTCCGTTGCCGAGAAAAAAGCGGAAAAAATTATAAGTATTACTATTGATATTATTAGATATGTCATTTTATTTCAGCTTATATCCTTTCTGTACACGCAAATCAGTGCTCATGGCAGCCACAGTCGTGATGATGTTCATGGTCATGGCAGCCGCAGTCGTGGTTATGTTCATGGTCGTGACAGCCGCAATCGTGATGATGTTCATGTTCATTATCGGTATTTTCATCGGCAAACATAAAACCGTTTGAAGTGAATACCATTCCGGCTTTATCTATTATAAGAAGTTTTTGTTCCGTATCAATACAGTTTTCCACAGAAGATTTTACATAATCCATAGTATCGGGAATATCCATTGAAACAGGTATTGAGCCGAGAAGCATAAGCATATTTGATTTTCTTACATGGTTCGGAAGTCCTTTATAGTATTCTTCCATAAAGCTTATAAAGTCGCTGAAGGCTTTTTCGGAAAATTCCTTTGTTGCTTCCGGCGAATTTTCATCTATATCAAAATCAAAAATTTCATCATTTATATTGCTGTAGTATATTCCTCTTATGAACCCTTCGGCAGAAATACTTTTCTGCGTATCTTCGCTGAGAACGGATACAGTGCCTATTTTGTCTATTAATTTTATTTCCTTGTCATTTATATCGTTGATTTTGTCTATTATAGGCTCAAAGGCGTTTTCAAGCTGCTCTTTTAAAGTATCGAGCATAACGTCCGCTTCTTCCGAAGAAACTTCGCCTGACAGTATGTCAACGGCGGCATGGAAAAGATCCGAGTACGAAGCGGAGCTTTCCGTAAGTTCTTCAAATGTAAAACTGAGATACAGGACAATTATAAGAGAGTTCAAGTCATCATATAATTCCGTAAACATATTTTCGACATCCTGTATGGAATCCAGCATTATATTAAAATCATCATATTCCGCTGCAAGTTCCTCATCAGATAGGTGGGCGGGAACAGTCTGATTTTTTGAAGCCAGCCATTGGGCTATTTCCGGGAATAATTTTCCGTAGTTTTCAGCCGAGGACGGTACGCAGCCTCTCTTGAATGCCGAAAGGGACTTGGTTATACAATCTTCACTTTCGCCGTCGAAGGCAGCTCTGAGAGAACGAAGCACAATATCGAAGAATTTAGCTCTTGCCATTCGCATGGGCATACATTTTAAAAGTTGCGCGGTATATTTTCTGAGTTCCGATATGTTTTCGGAAGCAGTAAGAAAATTTATACAATCCCTGTAGAACATATCAAATTCAACTTTTTTATGAGACAAATGCTGTTCTTTATATTTCCTTACGGCTGTTTCGTCATTTACTGCCATTGAAAGCATATTCCATTCGGAATAATAGTCATAAATATTTTTGTAAAGCTCAACAAGCTGTTTTTTCATACCGAATACATCGTCAAGTGCTGTAAACCTGTCTTCGCTTCCGAGAAGGTCTTCCAGATTTATAATATAGTCGTCGGCTTTTTTTCTTATGTTTTTTATCTCTTCGGGAACTTCAAACGGAATTTTAAAATCTCCCGTTGCTTTTCTGTCAACTGTCGAAATTGCAAGCAGTAAAATGTTTCCGAGTCCTTCGTTATATATATAATCTGCCGATAAATCGCTTAGTTTTTTTTCAATTTCAGGTGAAGCCAATATATTTTCCTCCTTAATGTTTTTTTCTAAAGCTTTTAGTTAATAATTATAACATTTATAATTATTTTTATCTACATATTAACGCTATATTTCTTGAATTGTGAGCAATAAAATATTATAATGGTACTGTAATTTATTTTATTCAAGGAGGGAATACAGTGGACGTTTTTGATATTATCGGTCCGATTATGATAGGACCTTCAAGTTCTCATACGGCGGGAGCTGTAAGAATAGGAAGATATGCTCGTAACATTCTCGGAACAGAACCTGTAAAAGCTGATATATATTTCAGCGGCTCATTCGCAAAAACATATAAAGGACACGGTACCGACAAGGCTGTTATTGCCGGAATACTCGGGATGGATACCGACGATTCGGGAATTAAATACAGTTTTGAAACGGCGCATAATAAAGGACTGGAATTTTGTTTTCACGAAATTGAGATAGAAAATTCCCATCCTAATACAGCGAATATTGTTTTGACAGGAGATAACGGAAATAAGGTTGAGGTTCAGGGAGCTTCCGTAGGCGGCGGAAATATAGTTATAACGAAAATAAACGGCACAAACGTAGAGATAACGGGAAAGTTTACAACGCTCATAGTACTTCATCAAAATATACCGGGGATGATTTCGGACGTAACAAGCGTATTAGCAAGATACGGACTTAATATAGGAAGATTTGATTTGAGAAGAAGTCCGAAAGGCGGAAAAGGAGTAATGATTATAGAACTTGATTCAGAAGTTGACGAACATGTGAACGAAGAAATAAAAGCAATGGAAAACGTTATAGATTCTACGCTTTTGAAAGCTATTTAAGGAGGTCGAACAATGTTTAAATATGATTCCATAGCGGATCTTATAGCAGAGGCACAGAAAAGAGGAAAAAATATTTCCGATATAGTAATAGAAGAACAGGCCGAAGCATGTGAGACAACCGAGGAAAAAATGTATGAAAGAATGTTGAATTCTTTTAAAATAATGCAGATGTCAATTGAGAACGGAATGGAAAAAGATACGCGTTCCGTTAGCGGACTGACCGGCGGAAGCGCATGGAAAATGAAGCAGCGGGTTGACTCCGGAGAAAATATATGCGGACATGTTTTCGGAGAGGCTATGTCAATGGCTCTTGCCGTTGCGGAGACAAACGCCTGCATGGGGAAAATAGTGGCGGCGCCTACGGCAGGCTCATGCGGAATAATGCCTGCGGCAATCGTAAGCGTAATGAATGAGAAGAAGATACCCGTTAAAAAAGTTGTAATGAGTCTTTTTACATCTTCTGCAATCGGACTTGTAATCGCACATAAAGCAAGCATTGCGGGAGCTGAGGGTGGATGCCAGGCGGAATGCGGTGCGGCAAGCGCTATGGCGGCGTGCGCACTTGTTGAGATGTGCGGCGGAACACCGGAAATGGTAGGAAATGCCTGTGCAATAGCGTTGAAAAATATACTCGGTCTTGTATGCGATCCGGTTGCTGGATTGGTTGAAATACCGTGTATAAAAAGAAATGCCATGGGAACGGCAAACGCGTTTACTGCGGCGGAACTTTCTCTGGCGGGAATATCAAGCGCAATACCTGCGGACGAGGTAATATGGGCAATGAAAAAAGTAGGAGACAGTATGGCAGCGAGCCTTAAAGAAACAGGCGAGGGAGGACTTGCGGCTACACCTACGGGAAAGGCGCTGAGACAGCAGGTTTTCGGAGAATAATACTTGTGAAATATAGAATTTTTGATTTAATTAAAAAGTGGGTGTAGGCGTTGCCTACATCCACTTTCTCAATCAGAGGTTTTAAATGGAACTGTTCTCTGAAATTTATATTTGTAAAGGATTGTCGGATACAGTTTACACGTTTTTGTATTTCAAATATTATCAGTTTATATCATCGGTACCCGGTAGAACAACCTTAAAGAGATTTTTCTTTGTAAGGTTGATATATTTTACTTTTAATCCGAATTCATCAAAACTGTTGTTCAAAGTTCTTATGCCTATAGGACTGTTTAAAAATCTGTCTTTTTTATCCGTCAGCAAAAGCCGCTGATACAGCCAACTGTTCCTTCTCGGAGGATATATATCATTTTCCATATTTATTACGCCGTCAGTATTCCATATAGCGCCGGGATTCGTAATTTCAATACTTGATTTTCGTATTATAACGACGGTTTCCCTTGATGAATCCCAATAATCCCTGTGTACAACTGCATTATATAAGGCTTCGTATATTGCGTTAATAGGATAATTTTTTAAAGCGGGTTTTTCCGATATAAAGCTTTCTATGTTATCAAGCATTGTAGGTATATTTCCCTCAAACAAAGTAACCTTCCCGTTATATTCCAAACGTATTCCCGTAGATGGCAGAAAACGCTGAGGTCTTTTACCGAAAAGCAACAATCCTCCGGCAGTAGGGTTGAAGTCTTTTGTATCGTTATTATATGTAATAAAGCCAAGGCTTTCAAGCAAAATAAGATATGATTTTTCGTCGGCTGAAAAACGGCTCAAAATATATTTTTCCAACATAGATTTATCAAAATCCTCAACACATGCATGACGAATAGGGGTTGTTTCGTAGCATACAAGACCATTATCCTGTAACATAGAAGCGATTTCATATCGTCTGGCTATGTCTGTCGTTGAACCTCTGCGAATATAAAACGTACCCGTTTGTAAAATTTGATGAGGTCTCTGACTGCTTTTAAAAATTGTAACTACAATTAATTTTTTCCCTTCATAGAATACTTCTTCATAACGTATAGGAACGGGAGGATCACATCTGGTACTGATTACCTGAAAGACTGTTTCTTCCGACGGATGCTTATCGCTTACTCCGACGGCTTCTCTTGTTTTATCGGTTACACCGAAAATAATATAACCGCGTCCTCCCTTTGAATTTGCTATGGCGGTTATATCTTTTACAAATTCCTTTTTTCTTGTTTCCGTATCAAGAAGGAAATCCTGTTTATAGTCCAGCTTTTCTCCTTCGCCCATACGCAGAAGCTCTTCCAACTTTTGAACGGTCATGGCATTTACCTCCAAAAAGTTAAAATAATATAACTATTTTATGTGATTTTTTTATGTATTATTATATTTTGATGAAAATTTAATTTGTGAAAACTCTTAATTTATATTATAATTATAACCGAAGAATTAGTCGGATTACAATATAATTTGCCGACAAAAACAGGTATAAAAAATATTGACAAGCATACGCAACCTTTGTATAATAAAAACGTAACAAATTTGTAATAAATTTCGGAGGTAAATAATGAATATAAAAAAAATGCTAGTAAAGTCAGCTCTTCTCGGATGTATTATGTCGATAGGAGCGGTATCTACAGCGTTTGCCTATACAAAAGGTCTTTTAAATGACAATCAGGTAAATGTCAGGGAAGCTTCTTCTACATCATCTAAAGTTGTGGGAAAGCTGAGCGCCGGTGATTATGTAAATATTTTGGGCAAAGACGGAGATTGGTACAATGTTTCGTACGATTCTCTTAACAGCGCATACATACACAGCGATTACATTGATATAGTCGAAACAGATGCATATATTATTTCAGATGACATAGAACTCCGCGAGGACCCCGATGACTCTTCAGAAATAATTGAGGTACTCGGAGAGTTTGATGAAATCACGGTTTATGCCAAAGACGGAGATTGGTATCGCGTTGAATTTGACGGAGAAGAAGGGTATATTCCATGTGAATATATAAAAGGAGATTATCTTGAAGATATTGAGGATGAAACTCCCGATGAGGATGATGATGAATCTGTTAAATATGCGGTGATAATTGCCGAAACAGGTCTTAATTTAAGAGAAGATCCTTCTCTTGAAAGCGATGTTATAGATATACTTCCTTTAGGAAGCACAGCTGATGTAATCAGTGAAGAAGGCGACTGGGTTCTTGTAGAAGCTCCGGACGGGACGGAAGGTTATGTAAATTATGAATATATAACTATAAGAACAGGCAAAAAAGATAAAGTTTCCGGAATAGGAAAAGAAATTATAGAATATGCGGAAAACTTCCTCGGAACTCCATATTCATGGGGAGGAACAGATCTTGAAAACGGCGTTGACTGCTCGGGATTTGTATATGCCGTTTACAAAGAGTTCGGTATTCCTCTCAGCAGATCTTCAGCGTCTATGGAAGCTGAAAACGGATATTTTATAGACAAGGACGAACTTCAGGCAGGAGACCTTGTATTTTTTGACAATGACGGTAACGAGACTATAGACCATGTAGGAATATATATGCATGACGGTTACTACATACATTCTTCATCAGGAAAAACAACAGGCGTTATAATAAGCAGTCTTTATGACAGCTATAGCACACAGGCATACGCAAGTGCAAAAAGGGTTATGGAATAAATATCAAGCGGACTTTCATTTTAGAAAGTCCGCTTTTTGCTGCCTTTTTACGGCGGCAAAGGAGTGAAATGCCTTACGGCAAAAGAATGGGCTATTTTTTTATATATTTGTTTTCTATCAATGTAATTATTTTGTACATAACCGCCGCCATTAAGGCAAGAACTGTTACGCTCATCATAACATTGTTCAGCTTAAAAACCTGCGAGTTATAAACTATAAGATAACCGAGGCCGGCTTTTCCTACGAGAAATTCACCGACTATTACTCCTACAAATGACAGACCGACATTTATCTTCAGAGCGTTAAATATTACTGGAACATTTGACGGTATAACGACTTTTGTAAGTATTTGCCTTTTACTTCCTTCGAGAATTGTTATAAGCTTCATTTTATCCTTGTCCGTTTCCAAAAAGCCGTTAAGAACTGTCATTATAGTTATTATTACAGAAGTCAGTAAAGCTATAAGAATTATGGACTTTGTATTATTGCCGAGCCATACTATTATTATAGGAGCCAATGCTGTTTTCGGCAGACTGTTAAGTACTACAAGATAGGGCTGTAAAATATCTGAAATCATTTTGTTCCACCATAAGATGACGGCAAGGGAGCTTCCGATGGCAGTGCCGAGCAAAAATCCTACTATGGTTTCGGCTGCCGTTACCGATATGTGATAAAACAAATCTCCGCTTTTAGCCATATTTATTGCCGCTTTTGCCATTGCCGACGGACTGCTGAAAATAAATTCGTCTATCAGACCGCTTTTTGCTGCAAATTCCCATACTATAATAACGGCAATTAAAATAAAAAAACGAAAAAAACCGACAGTTTTCTCTTTTTTTCTGTAAGCTTTTATGAACTCTTCCTGCCTTTTTGATATGTTATACATGCACGTCCAACTCCCTCCATATTGTATTGAAATAATCTTTGAACTCCGGAGCGCTCCTTCGCCGCATAGGCGTATCGGAATCGCAGGTTAGGACAATATTGTGTATTGATTTTATTGAGGCCGGACGAGCTGTAAGAACGATAACGCGATCGCTCATAGACACTGCTTCGGAAATATCATGTGTTACAAGTATTGCGGTGATATTTTCGTTTTTTATTATTGAACCTATTTCGTCAGAAACAAAAAGTCTTGTCTGATAATCCAATGCGGAGAAAGGTTCGTCAAGCAACAAAAGTTCAGGGCGTACGGCAAGGGTTCGTATCAGAGCGGCACGTTGACGCATACCGCCGGAAAGCTCGGACGGACGACGATTTTCAAATCCAGATAAACCGTATTTTTTAAATAAGCTTCTTACGTGATTTTTGTTGTCTTCCGTAAGTTGATTTTGGATTTTCAATCCCAGACAGGCGTTTTCAAATATCGTAAGCCATTCGAATAAATGATCCTTTTGAAGCATATAACCAGCTTTTCTGTCAGTGTTTATATCAATATCACCGCTTTCGGGGGACAGAAGACCGCATATAATTGACAAAAGGGTAGATTTACCGAGTCATAGATGAATACAAAAATATAAATTGTGTTTTTAAAATTATGTGTTATACTATATAACAGAAGATTTCATAGCAGTTCAATAGTAGATTAATTCAGTTAGGAGATGTTAGATATGGGTTGTTCCCATGATTGTTCATCATGCGGCTCAGATTGTTCGGTAAAGAATAAAGAGAGTATGATTAAACCTTTAAATGAAAAAAGCAGTGTTAAAAAAGTTATAGGCGTTGTCAGCGGAAAGGGCGGAGTAGGAAAATCTCTCGTTACAGCTATGCTTGCAGTCAATATGGCTAACAGAGGATACCATGCAGCTGTTTTGGACGCGGATATTACAGGACCTTCAATACCGAAGGCTTTCGGAATACAAGGCAGAGTAGAGGCTGATGAAGACGGCATAATCCCTGCAAGAACGGTAAAAGGTATTGATATTATGTCTACTAACCTTATACTTGAAAACGATACGGATCCTGTTGTATGGAGAGGACCCGTTATAGCAGGCGCGGTTGAGCAGTTCTGGACAGAATGTCTTTGGGAAGATGTTGACTATATGTTTGTGGACATGCCTCCCGGAACAGGAGACGTTCCCCTTACAGTATTCCAGTCACTTCCTGTAGACGGCATTGTTATCGTTACTTCACCACAGGATCTTGTTACGATGATAGTAGGAAAGGCTGTTAAAATGGCTCACCTTATGAATGTGCCTATACTTGCGCTTGTAGAAAATATGTCTTATTTCAAATGTCCGGACTGCGGAAAAGAATATGAGATTTTCGGCACAAGTCATGCAGCTTCAGCCGCTGTTGAATTTGACATACCCAATTATGCGAGACTTCCTATAGATCCTAATTTTGCGGCATGCGTTGACAAGGGAGAAATAGAATTCCTTGATGTATCGCCTCTTGACAAAATAGCGGAAGTAATTGAAAAAATCTGATTATCCGGATTTTATTAAATAAAAACCGAACAACCACCATGATAAAATAAATTTTATTTTTGGGGGTGTTCGGTTTTTTTAATATAATATGATTAAAGCAAATTGTATTAACAGATGATGCGCTTTACCGCACCCAGAAGGACCGACAATACTTATAAATTCACCTTTATTAACTGTAAAAGAAAGATCTTTCAGCGCCTCTGTTTCGCCGTCCAGACTGTGATAATTAAAGCATATATTTTTTGCTTCAACTGTCGGTTTCAATTTTAACCCTCCGATTTTTTAATTTCTATATTATATTTATCTTATGAACAAATGGTTACAGTCCGCTTAAATCAAATATAGGAGTATATTTACTTTCGGCAGAGGATTTTTCCTGCATAAACCCGTTTTTAAGACCTATATCGAAGAAATGCTCGATTACTCTTGTATACTCCAGGGACATAAGCTTTCTGTTTATTTCTTTATATTTTTCTGCGTTATATGCAGGCGTATATTGACTGAGCAGAGATACGCAGGCCTCTGTGCCGATATTATCTCTTATCCAGTCCAGAACTTTATATGAATCTTCCCTGTGGGAAGGCATAATCATGTGGCGTATGATTACGCCGCTTTTCATTATGCCGTTGTCATCATATATGTTGTTACCTGTTTGACGATACATTTCCAAAACGGCTTCGGAAGCATAGGAAAAATAATCTGAAGCGCCGGAGTATTTAAGCGAAAGTTCGGAAGAAAAATATTTAATATCGGGAAGATATATATCAACTGTTCCTTCAAGCATTTTAATGGATTCAACTTTTTCATACCCGCCTGTATTATATACAATAGGTATTTTTAAACCGTTATTTTTGGCTTTTTGTACGGCTTTAATTATTGAAGGAATAAAATGCGTTGCGGTAACTAAATTTATATTGTGAACTCCCCTTGCCTGCTGTTCAAGCATAATCTCGGAAAGACGTTCCGTACTTATTGTTTTTCCGCTGTTTTCGGAACTTATAGTATAGTTTTGGCAAAAAACACAGCGGAGATTACAGCCGGAAAAGAAAATCGTACCCGAACCGCAGCTTCCGCTTATGGGAGGCTCCTCCCACATATGTACGGAAGCCAAAGCGGCTTTTATTTCGTGACCCGATTGACAGTATCCTATTTGACCTTTTGTACGGTCGATGCGGCAGTTTCTCGGACAGATAGAACAGTTTTTGTATAAGTTCATTTAAAAACACCTCTAAAAGAGTATAACAGATTTTAGAAAATAAAACACAAAAAACTTCCTGTATACCAAACGGAAATTATATTGTATAATTACGTCGTAAGATACGAAAGGGGAGAGGTTTATATGATAAAGACAAAAGAAGTCAACGAAATAAGAACTGAAGCCGACGTTATCATCTGCGATTCATGCGGAAAAGAAATAAGAAAAAATAAATTTAACGAATTTGAAGATTTTTACCATATAGATAAAACTTGGGGATACCATTCCAATAAGGATGGACAGCATGACTGTTATGACATTTGCGAGGATTGTTATGACAGGATGATAAAATTTTTAAATGTCTAGGTTTTTGGGAATACCCGTTATGCGTTCGATTAAATAAAGCTGGGAATAAGGAAAACACCATTATATTAACGGAACGATCTGTTGTCCGACAGTATAATAGATTCCTAAGCTTTATTAAGATACGCATAACGGGTATTTTTTTATTTTAAATGACTGTAAATTTTATCCGTAGATAATTGTATTGTTTTTTTCAATGAACTATAATATTTATGAACAACGGTGGTGAAGAAATATGTATGAGTATAATGAAATAACATGTTCAAGCGCATGCCATAAGGTTAAAAGCGGAGTACCTTATAAATGGGATTTGAATGTATATCGAGGCTGCGAACATGGGTGCAAATACTGTTTCGCACTGTATACGCATAAATATATGAAGTCGAACGACTTTTTTAAAGAAATATATGTAAAAAAGAATATAGCGGGGCAGCTTGATAAACTGCTGTCATCGAAAAATTGGAAAGGCGAGCCGATAAACCTGGGAGGGGTTACGGACAATTACCAACCGGCTGAAGAAAAATATAAAATAATGTCGGATATATGGGAGGTTTTAATAAAACATAAAAATCCATGCACAATATCTACAAAGTCCGATTTAATACTCAGGGATTTTGACTTAATAAAAAGGCTTGCCGATATAACATATGTAAGTATAGCGGCTACAATAACCTGCGCCGACGAGAAAATACGTATGGATATAGAGCCGGGAGGAGTTTCGTCAGAGCGTAGATTTGAAATGCTGAGAATATTTAAAGAAAATACAAATTCGGTAACAGGACTGCACATAATGCCGGTCATACCTTTTCTTACGGATACGGATGAAAATTTAGACGTGCTTTTTTTGTCCGGTAAAAACGTTAATGTGGACTATGCCATTTTACAGGCTCTTAATTTAAGGGGAGAGACTAAAAACGTATTTTTGTCATTTATAAGAGAAAAGTACCCGAGGATTTATAATAAGCTTTGTTTAATGTACAGAAACGGATATGCCGACGGAGCTTACCGAGAGGCGTTATATAACAAAGCGGCTGACGTTATGAAAAAATACAATATTTCAAACGATTATTCTCTATTTATGGAAAAACGTTTGGAAGCTAAAAACAATTATGAGCAGATTTCCCTTTTTGAATGATAAGGCGCTTGCGGATTTGATTATTTGCCTGTAAATTAAAGGTTAAAATGTGTTGATAAAAAAATGCAAAACTGGTACTATATATTAGACTATCGAAATTTAAGTTAAAATATTTATTGAAATTTTGTGCGGAGGAAATAAAATTGGACTATGCAGGCGCACTTAAATATATAGAAAATATTGATTTTCTCGGGTCTAAACTCGGACTTGGCAGGATAGAGGAATTATTAAAAAGATTGGGAAATCCTCAGGATAAACTGAGAATAATACATGTGGCAGGTACTAACGGCAAAGGCTCCGTAAGTTCGATGATTACGGAAACGCTTATATCGGCAGGCTATAAAACCGCTCTTTATACGTCTCCGCATCTTGAAAGATATAATGAAAGATATATCATCAACAACGAAGAAATTTCAAATGAAGATTTTGCTAAATATACGGGTATAGTAAAGGAATATGCCGATATAATGGCAAAAGAAGAATACGGATGTCCTACTGTGTTTGAACAGCTTACAGCTATGGCGTTTCTTTATTTTTTTGAGAAAAATGTCGACTATGCCGTAATAGAGGTTGGACTTGGCGGAAGGTTTGACGCTACAAATGTTGTTGAAAAACCTATTTTAAGCGTAATTACTTCCATAAGTATGGACCATACGGAATTTTTGGGGAATACAATCGAAAGCATTGCTTTTGAAAAAGGCGGAATTATAAAAGACGGCTGTCCTGTTGTATTATACAGACAGAACAAAGCCGTTTTTGGAGTTATTGATAAAATTTGCAAAGAAAAAAATGCAAGGCTTTACTATGCGGAAGATGAAATTATAGAAATAGAAGAGCAAAATATAAACCGTACTGTTATGTCGGTTAAAAATCATTTTTATGAGATGAATGACGTTGTTCTCCACCTTTTGGGAGAATACCAGATAAATAACTGTGCAACGGCTATTCTTGCCGCATATGCCCTAAGGGAAAACGGAGTACAACTTGAAATAAAAAATGTTCTTGACGGCATAAAAAATACAAGATGGAACGGCAGAATGGAAATATGCCGTAAAAATCCTTACGTTATAATCGACGGGGCTCATAATGCCGACGGTATATACATGCTGGCAGAATCAATCAAAAGATATTTTTCGGACAAGAGGATTGTTCTGCTTATGGGAGTGCTGGGAGACAAGGAATATGTAAAAATGGCTTCCGAAATAGCCCCTCTTGCAGACGCAGCCGTAATTACGGAACCGGACAGCGGAAGAGCTCTTTCGGTAAAAGGCTTTGAAGCCGTTGTTAAAAATTATTGTGAAAATGTATACAGTTTTAAAAGGATAGAAGACGCATACGACTTTGCTTTAGGTATAACAGGGGCGGACGATGTGCTTTTATGCGCCGGCTCACTCTACCTTATAGGAAGGCTGCGTACGCTTATTATGGGAGGAATTTGATTTGATAAGTTATAAAGACGAACTTAAAAAATACGAGCCTGCCATATTGATAGAAGATATGGAAGATTCGATATATTCAGCTGATTTCAGAGATATATTTGAACTTATGCAGTATATTGTCAACAGTTCAAAAAATAAAGAGGAAAAGGAGTAGATTACCGTGAAATGTCCAGTTTGCGGCTATATATTTAAAAGCGGCAATGTTTGTCCGGACTGCGGTACTGATATTGTATTATATAATAAAACCAGGACTATATCCGACAGGCTTTATAACTCGGGATTAAAATGCGCCAATGAAAGGGATTTGACCGGCGCTGTTGAAAACCTGAAAAAGAGTTTAATGGTTAATAAGTTTAATACAAAAGCCAGAAATTTACTGGGTCTGGTATATTTTGAAAAAGGACTTGTAGCCGACGCCTTAAGAGAGTGGGTTATGAGCTCTAATTTTGACAAAAACGACAAGACGGCAGGGGAGTACCTTGAAAAACTTCAGAAAAACGCCAGGGAGCTGGAGAAAATGAACGACGCTCTCCGACTGTATAACCTTGCTATACAATATATGGGACAGCACAGCGAAGATTTGGCGCTTATTCAGTTAAAGAAAGCGATAGATTATAATCCCAAGCTTGTAGACGCATATAATCTTGCTGCTTTATGCAATATGGCAAGCGGAAATAATACCGCTGCAGAGCCTTTTGTTAAAAGGGTTTTGTATCTTGATAAAAAGAACCCTACGGCGCTTAGATATATGAGGGAAATAACTCCTGTGAGTAAAGTTTCTTCTAAGGGCATGGATGATGATTTCAGAAGTGATGAAGACGTAAAATCCAGAAGAAAACGGCGTATGTCGTATAAGGAAACCAACAGAGGAATTATAGGAAAGCAGGAAGTCATATCGTTTGCGGGAGGAGTAGTCTGTGCCGCGGCGGTTCTGTTTGCGCTGGTGTTCCCGACGATGCTGGAGAGCAGGAGCAAAACGATAAACGATTTGAAAACTACTCTTGAAAATTACGAGTCGTATAACGGCGGAGACGGAACGGCAAGTTATGACGATATTCTTAAGGAAAACGCCTCTCTTAAGGAAGAGGTGGAGAAATATAAAGAATCTGTTACTTTGCAGACGAAAATAGGCAACATAAATAAAGCGTATGCTATGCTTGCCAATAATGAATATAAAGAAGCCGCGCTCCTTGTAAAGGATATAGATATCAGTGATCTATCCGACGAGGACATAGCTTTATACGACCAAGTGAGGGAGCAGACGTTTGCAAAGGCCGCAGAAGATCTTTACAGTGAAGGAAAGATGTATTATTTGTCGGGCAAATATGAAGACGCGGAAACAGCGTTGAACGATTGCCTTGATCTGATAACCGATGAAAGCTATGAAGGAGAAGTTATTTATTATTTGGGTAAAATTGCGGAGGCAAAGGGAGAAAACGCTACGGCAATTTCATACTTTGAACGTGTTGTAAACGACTATCCGAATTCATCTCAGGTGGTAAATGCGCAGAACAGTTTGAATACGCTTAATGCTTCCGTTAACTCTCAAAATACAGATGACGGCGGAAATACAGAATCTTCGGCAAATAATACGGCAAATTAAAATTAACGGGAGAAACAAATGGATAAACCTTTATTATACAGAAAAAGATATATACCTTTAGAGGTTAAATCTTTGAATGATGATGAAATATTATTTGCGGATGATGAAATAATAGTTACGAAGTGGAATACGTTTAAACCTAAAAAAGATTTTTCAAACGGCATATCATGTACTTTTATAAACGACGGTTATAAAATAAGCAAGTTTATGAATGAAAACGGAGAACTTGTTTATTATTACTGCGATATAATAAAAAGCGAATATCAGAAAGACGAAAATATTTGGATATTTACCGACTTATTGGCAGATGTTAAAATATATCCGAACGGAGCGACAGAGGTAGTCGACTTGGGGGAGCTTTCACAGGCATACCGTAAAAATCTTATAAGCGCTGAAATTGTTATGGAGGCTCTTGAAAAATTGGATAAACTTTTAAATTTGGTATACAGCGGAAAGTGGAAAGATCTTACGGACAGATATTTCAAGTAGAGGATAAAGTATGGGTATACATGACGGACATAGGGAAAGAATGAGAGAAAGGTTTGAGCAATTCGGCGGGAATGGATTTACCGACCATGAATTGCTGGAAATGCTGCTCTACTATGCGTATCCCAGACGAGATACAAACGAGAAAGCCCATGAGATACTTAATGAGTTCGGAGGCTCTGTTACACGGTTATTTAATTCTGATACTGAGAGCATTATAAATATGTGCGGAATAAGCAGAAACGCAGCCGTACTTATAGGAATAATAGGAGAATTGAGCAGGAGGATGTCCATAGAAAAATGGAATAAAAACGTTGTCCTCGATAAAACGCATATAAGCGGAGAATACGCGCTCTCATACTTAAATAATTTGTCAGTGGAAAAACTGTATATCGTATGCCTTAATAATTCTATGTCGGTTATAAAATGCGTTGAGGCTGCCGGCGGAAATGTTGAGGCTGTTTATCTGGATGTGAGAAAGATAATAGAGATAGCCATAAATGCAAAGGCAACTAATATTATCGTAATGCATAATCATCCCAGTGGTAATCCCAGACCGTCCTATGCGGATATAAACTTTACACAAACATGTTTTAAAGCGCTTTCGATAATAAATGTGGATTTAAAAGACCATATAATCGTCGGAGGAGGAAGATATTTTAGTTTTAACGAACACAACATGATACCTAAGAAAGGAGACGAGCAGTATGAATAATAAAAAATTGGTAAGACCGAGAAACGGAAGAAAAATATCGGGAGTATGTCTCGGTATAGCGGAGTATTTCGGCATAGACGTTACAGTCATAAGAGTATTATGGGTTCTGGGAACTCTTTTGTTTTTAGGCACGGGAATTATATTATATATAGCATGCGTATTTATAGTTCCCGAAGAAGACGATACAATAGATGCGGAATACAGGGAAAAAATGTAATTATTTAAGCGCGCCGCCTTTAATATATGACGGCGTTTTTTACGGAAACATTAAATATTTTAAACTGATTTAGGAAAGAAACCTTAAAAATATATTTATATATTTTATAAACAATATGTATATTGATTTTAAAGCTTATCACGGAAATCATTTTAAGAATAAAAATTGTCGCCAGGTATATTGACATCAACAATTTGTAGTGATAAGCTATTTTAATAGAGAACAAAGGGCGTTCATCCTATACTGGTTATATTACTCATACAGGATGAGTGCCCTTTTATGATAAACTGTTAAAAATTAGGCTTTTTCAAGGAGATTTTGGAGGATTATTGTTATGACAAAGTTTATTTTTGTTACCGGAGGCGTTGTATCAGGACTTGGTAAAGGTATAACGGCAGCAGCTCTGGGAAGGCTTCTTAAAGCAAGGGGATTAAAGGTTGCCGCACAGAAGCTTGACCCGTATATTAATGTTGACCCAGGAACTATGAGCCCATATCAGCACGGAGAGGTATTTGTTACGGAGGACGGAGCCGAAACAGACCTTGACCTTGGTCATTATGAGCGTTTTATAGACGAAAATCTTAATAAATATTCAAACCTTACTACAGGAAAGGTTTATTGGAACGTTCTTAATAAAGAAAGAAGAGGGGAATATCTCGGCGAAACAGTCCAGGTAATACCTCATGTAACAAATGAAATCAAGGAGTTTATTTACGGCGTGGCACAGAAAACAGACGCTGACGTTGTCATAACGGAAATCGGAGGCACAACAGGCGATATAGAAAGTCAGCCTTTCCTTGAGGCTATACGTCAGGTCGGAATAGAGGTCGGAAGAGAAAATTCTCTTTACATACATGTTACGCTCGTACCGTATATAAGAGGTTCGGAAGAGCATAAGTCAAAACCTACGCAGCATTCTGTTAAGGAACTTCAGGGTATGGGAATTAATCCTAATATTATAGTTCTCAGATGTGACGAGCCGATAGAAGAATCCATATTTAAGAAAATAGCTATGTTCTGTAATGTAAAGCAGGATTGCGTTATTGAAAATATTACGATTCCCGTATTGTACGAAGCGCCTCTTATGCTTGAAAAGAGCGGATTCTCAAACATTGTATGCCGTGAACTCGGCTTAAAAACACCAAGCCCCGACCTTGAAGACTGGGTAAACATGATTTCAAGAATAAAGGCAAGAACAAAAGAAGTAAGAATAGGAATTGTAGGAAAATATGTACAGCTTCATGACGCATATCTTTCCGTTGCGGAAGCGCTGAGACATGCGGGATATGAAAATGAAGCCTATGTTGAAATAGAATGGATAGACTCCGAAACAATTAACAACGACAATGTTGCCGATGTTTTAAGAAAATGCTCCGGAATAGTTATACCGGGAGGATTCGGTAACAGAGGAATAGAAGGCAAAATAGCTGCCGCTCACTACTGTCGTACAAATAATATCCCTATGCTTGGAATATGTCTGGGTATGCAGATAGCCGTAATCGAATTTGCAAGATATGCTTGCGGAATAAAAGACGCAAATTCAGGAGAATTTGATGAGGATACCGCAAATAAAGTTATAGACTTTATGCCGGATCAGAATAATGAAATAGCCAAAGGCGGAACAATGAGACTGGGCGCATATCCATGCAAGGTTAAGCCGGGATCTAAGATGTTTGAATGTTACAAATCTGAACTTATATATGAGAGACATCGTCATCGTTATGAGTTTAATAACGACTACAGAGAAATCATGGAAAATAACGGACTTGTAATCAGCGGAACATCTCCCGATAACAGAATAGTCGAAACAGTTGAAGTTCCCGAAAATGATTTTTATATCGGCGTTCAGTATCACCCCGAGTTTAAGAGCCGTCCCAACAGAGCGCACGACTTATTTGTAGGTCTTGTAAAGGCTGCGCTTAAACATTAATAATTGACATAATTTCTGACAGGAGGGTTACAATGAAGTTTAATTTCACAAAAATGCACGGAATAGGAAACGACTATGTTTATGTAAATTGCATGGATAAGGAGTTGCCTAATCCGGGAGAAATTTCAAAAGCGGTTTCACCGAGACATTTTTCGGTAGGTTCGGATGGACTTATAATGGTATGCGCTTCCGATAAAGCGGACGCTAAAATGAGAATATTCAACGCCGACGGAAGCGAGGCAAAGATGTGCGGCAACGGTATAAGGTGCGTCGGAAAATTCTTATACGATAAAGGCATTGTGAATAAAACCGAAATAACTGTGGATACATTAAGCGGAATTAAAACCCTGAAACTGAATATAACGGATAATAAAGTAGATACCGTATGCGTTGATATGGGAAAGGCTACAGTATCACCCCGAGTTTAAGAGCCGTCCCAACAGAGCGCACGACTTATTTGTAGGTCTTGTAAAGGCTGCGCTTAAACATTAATAATTGACATAATTTCTGACAGGAGGGTTACAATGAAGTTTAATTTCACAAAAATGCACGGAATAGGAAACGACTATGTTTATGTAAATTGCATGGATAAGGAGTTGCCTAATCCGGGAGAAATTTCAAAAGCGGTTTCACCGAGACATTTTTCGGTAGGTTCGGATGGACTTATAATGGTATGCGCTTCCGATAAAGCGGACGCTAAAATGAGAATATTCAACGCCGACGGAAGCGAGGCAAAGATGTGCGGCAACGGTATAAGGTGCGTCGGAAAATTCTTATACGATAAAGGCATTGTGAATAAAACCGAAATAACTGTGGATACATTAAGCGGAATTAAAACCCTGAAACTGAATATAACGGATAATAAAGTAGATACCGTATGCGTTGATATGGGAAAGGCTATACTTGAACCGAAGCTTATACCAGTTAAATGGGACGGAGATACGATGATAAACGAGCCTGTAACGGTCATGGGTAAAGAATACAGACTGACGGCGGTTTCCATGGGAAATCCCCATGCGGTATGTTTTATTGATGACGTTGACGGACTCGATCTTGAAAAAATAGGTCCTTATTTCGAAAACATGGATATTTTCCCGGACAGAGTCAATACGGAGTTTGTAAGGGTTATTGATGAAAAAACTCTTCAAATGAGAGTATGGGAAAGAGGCAGCGGAGAAACATTTGCATGCGGAACAGGTACATGCGCAACTGTTGTAGCAGCTTGTCTTAACGGAATATGCAAAATGGATACGGACGTTACGGTTCATCTTGTCGGAGGAGATTTGATAATAAGATATTGTTCAGACGGAACCGTGTTTATGACAGGAAAAGCAGAGACAGCATATGAGGGAGTGTTTGAATATGAATATAAAAATTAATGAAAATTATGATAACCTTAAAGAAAGCTATCTTTTTTCGGAGACAGCGAGAAGAATAAATAAGTATACTGCCGAGCATCCCGATAAAAAAGTTATAAAACTCAGTATAGGAGACGTTACACTTCCTTTGACTAAAACTGTAATAGAGGCTATGCACAAAGCTGTTGACGAAATGGCAGATAAGGATACTTTCAGAGGATATCCGCCCGAATACGGATATGACTTTTTGAGAGAGGCTGTTTCCGACTATTACGGACGTAACGGAGTTAAAATAGACGCGTCGGAAGTATTTGTAAGCGACGGTGCAAAAAGCGACTGCGGAAATATTGTAGACATACTCGGGGACAACGATATACTTATACCCGACCCCGTATATCCCGTATACATGGACAGCAATATAATGTGCGGAAGAAATATTGAGCTTATGGAGGGAAATAATGAAAATAACTTCCTCCCTATGCCCGACGGACTTGAGAAAAAGCCGTATATCATATACCTTTGCTCACCCAATAACCCCACAGGAGCAGTTTATACAAAGGAACAGCTCGGTCAGTGGGTTGATTACGCAAAGGAAAGCGGTTCTTTAATTATTTTCGACTCAGCCTATGAAGCGTTTATCGAGGGCGATTATCCTCATTCGATATATGCCGTTGAGGGCGCCAAAGAGTGTGCCGTAGAAATATGCAGTTTTTCAAAAATGGCAGGCTTTACGGGAACAAGATGTTCATGGACGGTTTTTCCGGCAGAACTTATGGCAAACGGAAAATCTTTGCAGAAGCTTTGGGCGAGAAGACAGGCTACGAAATTTAACGGCGTTCCGTACGTTATACAGAGAGCGGCTGAAGCTGCGTTATCGCCTGAAGGATTTAAAGAAGCTAAAGAAAATATTAAGTATTACATGGATAATGCAAAGCTTATTGCCGAATTGCTCAGAGAAAAAGGAATTTGGTTCTCCGGAGGAGTATGTTCACCGTATATATGGCTAAAATGTCCTGACGGAATGGATTCTTGGTCATTCTTTGACTGGCTTTTGGAAAACGCTCAGGTAGGCGGAACTCCCGGAGCGGGATTTGGAAACGCAGGAGAGGGATATTTTAGGCTTACGGCATTCGGAAGCAGAGAAAATACGGAAGAAGCTATCGAAAGACTTAGAAAGATACTGTAAATAATTTGATTTATTTCAAGACGAGAAGTATCATTGTGTTTAAATAAATATGTTTATAGCAATAACGGCAGTATATAGAATTATTCGGAATACTGCCGTTATTTTTTATGAGAGGTTAACTGTTCTTATTTTATATGTCGTATACAAAAGATATAAAATATAACTATTTTGAGATTTTTGAAAAAAATAAAATTGTTTTGTCTAAAAATTTTTGTGTTGTTTACAAAAATAGTTTGCCGTGATATATTAGAAATATAAAACAGCAGTCATCTATTTTTAGGAGGGCAAAATATGATTGATTTGACAATAAACAAAGAAAATCTCGAGCGTAATATTAAAAAAGCCAGAGAGAACAAAATTGTTATTCCTACATACGAACAGATGAAACACCCGGAAACAATACCCGATAAAATAAAAGACAGACTTGTAAACGTAGGATTGTGGGATGTGGATCCTATGAACCTTTTCAGAATTACATGGAAAAACGAACAGAAAGAAAAGGGCGGACTTTTCGGAAAGCCTAATTTTATTGAACTGCCTAAAGAGCTGACAGGCGTAAACGCACGCATAATCTGCCTTATAGGAAAGTGGTTCCCAACAGGATGTCATAAGGTAGGAGCGTCGTTCGGCTGCCTTGCGCCGAGGCTTGTAACAGGTCAGTTTGACGCCACACGTCATAAAGCCGTATGGCCGTCAACGGGAAATTACTGCCGAGGCGGAGCGTTTAACTCCAAACTGCTTGCTTGCGATTCCATAGCAATACTTCCGGCAGGTATGAGCAAAGAACGTTTTGACTGGCTGTCAAAAATAGCCGGAGAAGTTATAGCTACACCGGGCTGCGAATCAAATGTAAAAGAAATCTTCGACAAAACATGGGAGCTTAAAACAACAAGAGACGATGTAATGATTTTCAACCAGTTTGAGGAGATGGGAAATCATTTGTGGCATTATCAAGTTACGGGAAGCGCAATTGCCGAAGCGTTTGAGTCTGTGAAAAAAGACGGAGATAGACTTGCGGGAGCTTGCTTTACTTCGGGTTCTGCCGGAACGATAGGCTGCGGAGATTATCTGAAGGAAGTTTATCCTGAAATGAAGCTTGCGGTAGGCGAGGCGCTCCAGTGCCCTACAATTCTGAATAACGGATTCGGCGGACACAGAATAGAGGGTATAGGAGATAAACATATTCCTTGGATACATAATGTTAAAAATACGGATATGGTTATCGATATAGACGATGAGGACAGCCAGAGACTTATAAGGCTTTTCAACGACCCTATAGGTAAAGAATATCTTATTAATGAGGCTCATGTTTCACCTGAGGTTGTTGAAAAACTCTCGTATCTCGGAATTTCCGGAACGGCTAATGTTCTTTGCGCAATAAAGATGGCTAAATATTATGAAATGACGGAGCATGACGTTATAGCCACGGTTCTGACGGACTCCGTTGACATGTACGGTTCCAGAATTAAAGAATTGGAAGAGGAAAACGGACCTTATACAATGACAAGCGCAGCGGTTGACCATAATTTACATATGCTCGGTCTTCGTACGGACAATATGGAAGAGCTTACATATATCGGACGTAAGAGAGTACATAATCTTAAGTACTATACATGGGTAGAGCAGCAGGGAAGAACAGTGGAAGAACTGAACGATCTTTGGTATAATCCCGAAAAAACATGGAAGGGAGTTCACTCACAGGCGAAAGACCTTGATGAACTTATAAATGAGTTCAACGAAGCGTCGGGAGTGCTTAAAACTTTATAATAAAATAAACAAAATCCGATGGCTTTTGCTTATCGGATTTTGATGATGTAGGAGGTTGTCAAATTGCGTAACGTTATATCAGCCGTATGTATTAAATGCGGCGCAGAGATAGAGCCAAAGCCCGATATTACCGTATGTCCCCATTGCGGAGGTATTCTTGACATAAAATATGACTATAAATATATATCTTCAAAAGTAACGGCAAAGAAAATAATTGACAGCGGAGACTATTCAATGTGGCGTTACAGGGAATACCTTCCCGTTGAGGAGGATACAAAAAATACGCCGCTTAGGGTGGGCTGGTCGCCTTTTTATGAAGTCCCCAAGCTTGCCGAAATGATAGGCGTTAAAAAATTGTGGATAAAAGACGACGGAATTAACCCGACTGCAAGTCTTAAAGACAGGGCGTCGGCAATGGCCGTTGCAAAAGCCGCAGAGGCAAAGGCTGATACGATTGCGTGCTCTTCAACGGGAAATGCTGCGTCATCATTGGCAGGAAATGCAGCCGCAGCGGGTTTTAAAACATATATTTTTGTTCCGTCCAGGGCGCCTAAGGGAAAAGTAGCGCAGCTTATGATATTCGGAGCTAATGTAATATCGGTTCAGGGAACTTATGAAGAGACGTTCAGACTTTCAGCCGAAGCGATAGACAGGTGGGGATGGTATAACAGAAACGCCGCCATAAATCCATATCTTGTGGAAGGAAAAAAAACCGTTTCTCTGGAAATAGCTGAACAAATGAACTTTAATGTTCCGGATTACGTCGCGGTTTCCGTTGGTGACGGGTGTACGATAGCCGGAGTTTGGAAAGGATTTAAAGATTTGTATTATACGGGTATTATTGATAGGCTTCCGAAACTGATAAGCGTCCAGGCGGCAGGCTGTTGTCCGCTTAATACGGAACTTCAGACAGGAAGACCTTGGCAGCCTATGGAAGAAAATACAATAGCCGATTCTATAGCCGTCGGAGTACCGAGAAATGCGGATAAGGCTCTTAATGCGGTAAGGGAGTCAAAGGGAATAGCGGTAAATGTTACCGATGAAGAAATACTGGGCGCCATGAGACTGCTCGGACGTACATGCGGTCTTTTCGGAGAACCTGCCGGAGTAACGGGGGCAGCCGGAATAAAAAAAGCGAGACAGCTGGGACTTATACCCGAGGATGCGTCTGTTGTCGGAATAATTTCCGGAAACGGCCTTAAGGATGTTAACAATGCCATAAAAGCCGCAGGAGAACCTATTTCCATAGCGCCTGATATGAAACTTCTTAAAGAGGAATTTGATAAAAGAGGTTTTAATTTAAAATAAAATATTTTGCGGTCCTGAACTTTCCGAATAAGAGAGACAGGACCGTTTTTGCATGTGAATATTCGGAGTATTTTTTAAGAATTATGGAGTAGTTCTATGAAGCTGAGAAGTTTATGCTATCAATTAGATAAACCGGGATTTACATAAATCTACTTAACAAATTATATGCTGTGATTACATAGATAAAAATTGCTACACCTGCAAATATCATCGTATCTTTCTTCGCACCCCTATCGTAACACTCCTTTGCATTAGTCAAAAAGGTTAATCCCATAAAAACAAACATAATTGGCAGTGTTATATCAGTAGACATTACGTTCATCAGCCCCAGAGAGCCGAAAATAATAGTTAATACGCTAAAGATTGCTTTCCAAATACGCATACATATTCCTCCGTTTACAAAATTCAAATTTTTATCATACTAACATATTTTATAAACATATACAACGATTGCAACCGAATTGTAGAAGAAAGAATTTAGTGATAGGAAAGCAAAAAACGGAATACCTTTATTTGAAATGAAAATAATGTTATGCTATCATTAAACGGAAATAACTTTTGCGGAAAAGGGGAAATAACTATGACGGCCAAGGTAACTGTAAATGATGATATTCAGGCTGCAAAGATAAAGAAAATGACGGAAGAGCCTGTGGATAAACTTATACTGGAAATGGCTGTTCCTACGATTGTAAGTATGCTTATTACATCAATCTATAATATGGCAGATACGTATTTTGTAGGAAGAATAGGAACAAGCGCAACGGGAGCGGTGGGAGTTATTTTTCCGCTGATGACCTTAATACAGGCTGTAGGATTTTTGTTCGGACATGGCTCTGGTAATTATATATCGAGAAACCTCGGCGCTAAAAAAATAAAGGAATGTAATGAAATGGCGTCAACAGGCTTTTTCTGGGCGCTTTTCGGCGGATTGGCAATTATGATACTGGGACTGCTTTTTAGGAAAGAGTTTGCGATAATGTTGGGGGCAACCGATACTATACTTCCTTATGCGGAAGCATATCTGCAATACATTCTTTTCGGTGCGCCGATAATGACGTCTGCTTTTACGCTTAATAATCAGCTGCGCTTTCAGGGAAACGCCTTTTACGGCATGATCGGTATTATGACGGGCGGTATATTGAATATAATTTTAGACCCAATTTTTATATTTGTTCTGGACTTCGGGGTTGCGGGAGCGGCTATTGCAACTACACTGAGCCAGTGCATAAGTTTGATTATCCTTATTATTTTTACGAATAAGAAAAGTATTCCTCTTACCGTTAAAAATCTGAAAATTAATTTTTATTATGCGATAATGTTGGGGGCAACCGATACTATACTTCCTTATGCGGAAGCATATCTGCAATACATTCTTTTCGGTGCGCCGATAATGACGTCTGCTTTTACGCTTAATAATCAGCTGCGCTTTCAGGGAAACGCCTTTTACGGCATGATCGGTATTATGACGGGCGGTATATTGAATATAATTTTAGACCCAATTTTTATATTTGTTCTGGACTTCGGGGTTGCGGGAGCGGCTATTGCAACTACACTGAGCCAGTGCATAAGTTTGATTATCCTTATTATTTTTACGAATAAGAAAAGTATTCCTCTTACCGTTAAAAATCTGAAAATTAATTTTTATTATATAAAGGAAATATTCAGAGGAGGACTTCCGTCGCTGTTCAGACAGGGATGTTCCAGCGTGTCCTTCGTATTTCTTAACCATGCAGCTGGAGTATACGGCGACGCCGCAATTGCGGCAATAACGGTTGTACAGAGGATTATGATGTTTGCTTCATCGGCTATGCTCGGATACGGGCAGGGATTTCAACCTGTATGCGGATTTAATTACGGAGCAAAGAAGTTCGACAGGGTTAAGGAAGGCGTAAAGTTCTGTGTAAAATCGTCTTTGATCGTTCTTATTATTCTTGCCTTGGCAGGCATTATATTCGCTCCCGAACTGGTTGCGCAGTTCAGAAATGATGCGGAAGTTATTGAGATAGGCGCAAGGACATTAAGATGGCAGTGCATTACATTCCCTCTTCTGGGCTGGATTATAATATGCAATATGATGACGCAGACTATCGGTTATACTGTTCGTGCGTCAATATTGGCAGTATCAAGACAGTTTTTGTTTTTTATACCTATTCTTTATATTTTTTCCGCAAACTTCGGTCTTTTCGGAATAGAAGCGACTCAGGCTGCGGCTGACGTAGTTACGTTTATTCTTTCGCTTATTATAGGAATAGATATTATGAAAAAAATGAAATAAAAATATATCATGATATGAGAGTGATATTTTATGATAAACATAGTTGAAAATCTTGAAAATGCAGCCGGTCTTTTCAATGGTTGGAGCGAAACTATGATATGGTCGTGCGTTCAAGGAATTATGGGCAACGTATATTCAGATGATGAGTATAGAACAGCCGTTGCCGCCATTGGAGATTTTTGCTTTTTTGCGGGAAATCCCGATGTATACGCAGTAAAGTATATTATCGAAAACAGCGGCAGAGAATATACGATAGCAGTTCCGCAAAACGAATTATGGGAAAAGGCAATAGAGGAGGCGTATCCCGATAAGGCTGGAAAAATCGAAAGATATGCCTTTAAAAAATATTGCGATTTTGATGTTAAGAGGCTTGCGGCGGCAGTTAATTCGTTGGGAAAAGAATATACAATAAAAATCATAGATGAAAATTTGTATAATATGTGCAAAGCTTCAAAGTGGAGCAAAGACCTTGTATCGAATTATAAAGATTTTGATAATTATAAAAATAACGGCATAGGATATGTCATTATACATGAAAATAAAATTGTATGCGGAGCGTCGTCATATTCTTCATACAAAGGCGGAATAGAAATCGAAATAGATACAAGGGAAGATTTTAGGGAAAGAGGTTTGGCATATATTTGCGGAGCTAAACTTATACTGGAATGTTTGAAAAGAAATATTTTTCCGAGCTGGGACGCACATAATACCGCTTCGGCAAGGCTTGCCGAAAAATTGGACTATTATTTTGATTATGCGTACACTGCCTATGAAATATAAAAAATTCCTCAGAGAAAACCTTTAGTTTCTCTGAGGAATTTTTTTATTATTTAAGAGTTTCAAGTCTTTCTTCTATTTGTTTAAGTTTTTCTCTGTATTTTACTCCCTTTGCCTTCTCTTCTTCTATTACATTGGCAGGAGCTTTTGCGATAAATCCTTGGTTGGCAAGTTTTTTCTCAACACGTTCAACTTCTTTAACCATTTTATCACGCTCTTTTGTAAGTCTTTCTATTTCTTTTGAAATGTCAACAAGCTCTGCAAAAGGCATGTACAATGTAGCTCCCGGGATAACAGCCGATACTGCGTCTGAACTTATTCCTGTTTTATCAGACTGGATTATAAGCTCGCTTGCATATGCGAGTGTTTTGAAGAACACACAGCTTCTGTCGAACATATCGGCGATTACACTGTCCTGAGTAACGACAAAAACGGTCGCTTTTTTACTTGGAACAACGTTCATCTCCGCTCTTATATTTCTGATTGCTCTGACAGCCTCTTTGATAAGGTCGATTTCCTTTTCATTTTCATCAAAGTTCCACTCTGCTTTAAATTCAGGCCATGCCGAAAGCATTATTGTTTCTTCATCACTCTGAAGGTGAGTGAATATTTCTTCTGTTATAAACGGCATGAAAGGATGAAGAAGCTTAAGCGCATTTATAAGAACTGTTTTAAGAGTCCATAAAGCTGCATCTCTGGTGCTGTCCTCTTTGTTATATAAACGAGGCTTAACCATTTCGATATACCAGTCGCAGTATTCATCCCAGAGGAAATCTCTTATTTTCTGAGCCGCAAGACCAAGCTCGTATGATTCGAGATTATCGGTTACTTCCTTTGTAAGAGTATTAACCTTGCTTAATATCCACTTGTCTGCGCTTGTCAGATAGAGGAGCGTATCTTCATCGTTTTCGTCTTCGAGGTTCATAAGAACAAAACGAGAGGCGTTCCACAATTTGTTATTGAAATTACGGCAGTCATCAAGTCTTTCCCAATAGAAACGCATATCGTTTCCGGGTGCGTTTCCCGTAATAAGCATAAGTCGCATTGCGTCCGCGCCGTATTTATTTATTACATCAATCGGATCTATTCCGTTTCCGAGGCTCTTTGAGAATTTACGACCCTGGTCATCACGGATAAGTCCATGGATAAGAACGTCGTGGAAAGGACATTCTCCTACCTGCTCCAGTCCGGAGAATACCATTCTTATTACCCAGAAGAAAATAATATCATATCCGGTTACCATTGTACTTGTAGGATAGAAATGCTTAAGTTCTTCCGTATTGTCAGGCCAGCCGAGAGTTGAGAACGGCCATAAAGCAGATGAGAACCATGTGTCAAGCGTATCTTCGTCCTGTTTGAAATCCGTACTTCCGCATTTGGAACATGTAAGTCCGGTAGGGTCTTTCGTTACTTCTATATGACCGCATTTCTGGCAGTAATATGCAGGTATGCGGTGTCCCCACCAAAGCTGTCTTGAAATACACCAATCTCGGATATTTTCAAGCCAATGCATATATACTTTTCCGAATCTGTCGGGTATAAAACGGAGAGAATTGTTTTTGTAAACCTCTATGGCAGGCTTTGCAAGTTCCTCCATTTTAACGAACCACTGAAGCTTAATCATAGGCTCGACTACTTCGTTACATCTTTCGTGTACGCCGACCGAATGGGTAATGTCTTCGACACGCACAAGCAGACCAAGCTCGTCAAGTTCTTTTACGATAAGCTTTCTTGCTTCGTATCTGTCCATTCCTTCGTATTTTCCGCCGTTTGAGTTAATTGTTCCGTCGTCGTTGAATACGTTGATTTTAGGAAGGTTATGACGTTCTCCTACTTCGTAGTCGTTAGGGTCGTGTGCAGGAGTTATTTTAACAACGCCTGTACCGAATTCTCTGTCAACATAAGAATCGCCGACAATGGGGATTTCTTTGTTGACCAGAGGAAGGATAACGCTTTTTCCTATGAGCTTGTTATATCTTTCATCTTCCGGATGTACTGCAACTGCAGTATCGCCGAGCATTGTTTCCGGTCTTGTTGTAGCAAGTTCCAGAAACTGATCCGTTCCTGCTATGGGGTATTTGATATGCCAGAAATGTCCTGCCATATCAACATGGTTTACCTCTGCGTCCGATATTGTTGTCTGACATTTCGGACACCAGTTGATAAGCTTTTCGCCTCTGTAGATATAACCTTTGTTATAGAGACGTATAAATGTTTCAAGCACAGCCTTTGAACAGCCTTCGTCCATTGTAAAACGTACTCTGTCCCAGTCGCAGCTGGAGCCGAGCTTTCTAAGCTGTTTAAGAATCTCCGAGCCGTATTCTTCTTTCCATGCCCATGCTCTTTCCAAAAACTGTTCTCTTGTTATATCGTTTTTGGTTATTCCTTCTTCAGCCATTTTTTGAACTATTTTAACTTCTGTGGAAATGGAGGCATGGTCTGTTCCGGGAATCCAAAGGGCGTTATATCCGCTCATTCTCTTCCAACGGATAAGAATATCCTGGAGAGTGTTGTCAAGGGCATGTCCCATATGAAGTTTACCCGTAATATTGGGAGGGGGCATAACTATTGTAAACGGTTTTTTTGACTTATCAACTTCGGCATGGAAATATTTTTTATCAAGCCATTTGTCATATATGCGCTCTTCGATACTGGGATCATACGTTTTCGCAAGTTCGTGTATCATGTATTTCTTCCTTTCCTGATAGTTTTCTGAAACAAAAAAAAGACTTTTGCCCTTGTAAGGGCGAAAGTCCGCGGTACCACCTTATTTTCCGTATAGTTATATACGGCTTTAAACCTTAACGCGGCCGACGTTTTCGGCTAATGAACCTTTCTCACCGAAAATGCTGACGGACTACCTTCCTCCGAAACTGTACCTGCCAAATTTTTCAGCCTGTGAATTTGACTCTCTTTAAGGTGTATACGGAGTACTCCTTCCGCTTCACTGCATAATAATTATTAACATAAAGTAATATAATAATAGTTAAAATAGATTGATTTGTCAAGGTTTGATTACTGAAAATACCTGTTTGTTAAAATTGATTATTTATATAATATATGTTATTATGATTTTATCCATAAATTTTTGGATTATGCAATATGACAGACGAGGAGATGATTATAATGCCCGGAATTTCATTGACTTTAGTATGGTTTATACTGTTTGTTATTTTTGTTGCTGCGGAAATTGTTACAGCGGGAGCGCTTGTATCGATATGGTTTTGTTTCGGCGCTCTGGCAGCTATGTTTGCAGCTATGGCAGGTATGTCGTTTACAATTCAGATGGGTATTTTTATCGCGGTTTCAGTCGTTCTTCTGATTTTTACAAAGCCGTTTGCCAAAAAGCTTCTTAACGGAAGGATAGAGGCGACAAACGCTCCGGCGCTTATCGGAAAATACGGGATTGTTACCGAAGAGATAAATAATATAGAGGCGGTCGGGGCTGTTAAAATAGACGGAAAAATTTGGACGGCAAGGTCGTCGGACGAAAGGGAAATAATTAAGGAAGGGGCTGAGGTAAAAATACTTGATATTCAAGGCGTGAAACTTATAGTTAAGACAGGAGAGTGATGATTTTGCTTATATTTATTGTAATTTTGCTTATCATAATCATAGTTATATCCAATATTAAAATAGTGCCGCAGGCACATGCCTATGTTGTGGAAAGACTTGGCGCTTATAACGCAACATGGTCTACGGGACTTCATCTTAAAATACCCGTAATCGACAGGATAGCGAAAAAAATAAGCCTGAAGGAGCAGGTGGCGGACTTTCCTCCTCAGCCTGTGATAACAAAAGATAATGTAACTATGCAGATAGATACGGTTATTTATCTTCAGGTTACCGATCCGAAACTGTATACCTACGGAGTCGATAACCCTATCAGAGCAATAGAAAATCTTACGGCTACAACATTGAGAAATATTATCGGTGATTTGGAACTTGACCAGACGCTGACTTCAAGAGACATAATTAACTCAAAAATGAGAGCTATACTTGACGAAGCGACAGACGCATGGGGAATAAAAATAAACCGTGTCGAACTTAAAAACATTATGCCTCCTAAGGAAATACAGGACTCGATGGAAAAACAGATGAAAGCCGAACGTGAAAGACGTGAGAAAATACTTCAGGCCGAGGGTGAAAAGAGAAGTGCGGTTCTTGTTGCCGAAGGTGAAAAAGAGGCTGCCATACTGAGAGCGGAAGCGGAAAAAGAAGCCGCTATTAAAAGAGCCGAAGGTGAAGCCGAGGCTATTCTTAAAATTCAACAGGCACAGGCAGAGGGTATAAAAATGCTCAACGAGGCTAATCCCGACGCACAGGTAATAGCCATAAAGAGTCTGGAGTCCCTCCAGAAAGTTGCCGACGGAAAATCCACAAAGATTATTATTCCTTCCGAAATACAGGGATTAGCAGGACTTGCAACTTGCTTTAAAGAATTGATAAAAGATGATAAAACAGATATAAAGTAATATAAAAAAAGCCTTATCACTATTGATAAGGCTTTTTTTTCGTGGATTTTAAAATTAGTATTGACAAATCAATGTCTTATTGTATAATTGTATTAAATGATTAGTACAATAAGTAAATTGAGGAGGGATAATATGGCATGGACATTTAAGGAAGACAGGCCGATATATTCGCAGTTAGTCGAACAGATAAAAATGGGCATAGCTTCCGGAAAATGGACTCCCGGTGCGAAACTGCCGTCTGTTAGAGATTTGGCGGAAGAAGCCGGAGTTAATCCGAATACAATGCAGAGAGCGTTGGCTGACCTTGAAAGAGACGGTCTTGTGTATTCAAAAAGAACGAGCGGAAGATATATAACGGAGGCGGTTGATATGATTGAACATGTAAGAGATGCCATAGCGTCGGAAAATATAAACAACTTTATCGAAAGTATGAAACAGCTCGGTTTTACACCGGAGCAAACACTCAACGCATTTAAACAAGCCGTGGAGGGAGAGACAGTAAAATGAATGAAATTGTTCTTGAAATAAAAGGAATAAGCAAGAGTTACGGCAAAAAAGAAGCTCTTAACAACATAAATTTAAGTATTGAAAGAGGAAAAATAATAGGTCTTCTCGGACCGAACGGAAGCGGTAAAACAACGCTTATAAAACTTATAAACGGACTTCTTACTCCTAATGAAGGTGAAATTACAGTAGATGGAAACAGAATAGGAAATGAAAGCAGACTGGCGGTATCTTATCTTCCGGATAAAACATATCTTCCGGATTGGATGAAAGTTTCGGATATATTTAAAATGTTTACGGATTTTTACGGCAATTTTGAGATAGAAAAGGCAAGAGATATGCTGGGACGTCTGAACATAAGCGAAGGTGAAAGATTAAAGGCGCTTTCAAAAGGAAATAAGGAAAAGGTTCAGCTTATACTCGTTATGAGCAGAAATGCAAAATTATATCTTCTTGACGAGCCTATAGGAGGCGTTGATCCGGCAGCAAGAGATTATATATTGAACACAATAATAACAACTTATAATCCCGACGCAAGCGTTATAATTTCAACTCATCTTATATCCGACATAGAAAAAGTACTTGATGAAGCTATTTTCATAGACAGTGGACAGATAGTTCTTCATGATACGGTTGACAACATAAGAGAAAATATGGGTAAATCAGTTGACGGATATTTCAGGGAGGTGTTCAAATGTTAAGGAAATTGATTAAATATGAGTTTAAGGCAACGGGGAGAATATTTTTTCCATTATACCTTGCGCTCATAATAATAGCTTTTATACAGAGACTGTTCTTTCAGTTCAACATTGAAAACATGGGGAGCATAGTTATCAATATACTCTCTTTGATTGTTCCGTCTCTTTTCGGAGCAATAGTAATGGCAATATGCGTAGTTACATTTGTAATGACCATACAGAGGTTTTATAAAAATATGCTCGGAAGAGAAGGTTACCTTATGTTTACTCTGCCGGTAAGCGTATCTAAACTTATATGGAGCAAACTTATTGTAGTTATGGTATGGATAATATTGAGCGTTATTGTCGGAAGCGTAGCGTTTATGATAGTTATATTTAACTTTAACGATTTGAAGCTTTTATTTTCCGAATTCGGAAATATGATGTCTCAGATATTCAGCGGCGGAATAGGATTTATATCTATAATGATTGAGGGCATATTACTGGTCCTTGTCGGATGTGCTTCAGAGGTGTTAAGCATATATCTTTGTATGGCAATAGGACAGCTGTCAGACAAGCATAAAGGGTTGTGTGCGGTCGGAGCATATATAGGAATAAGCATAATAGTCGGAAATGTTGTTTTTGCAATAATAGCCGGAGCGGGCAGTACTCCTTTTGTATTAAATCTTGTGGAGAGGTTTCTTATGCCGATGGATCCTATACAGGCAATGAATGTAACATTAATAGCAATGCTGCTGTTCTGTTTAATAGAAGCTACTGTTTACTTCTTGGTAACTAAGTACCTGCTTACAAAAAAATTAAATCTTGAATAACTACTTAAATTGTTTTCTTGACAGCCTCGGGTGTTTATATATGCCCGAGGCTTTTTGCTGCTGTGAAAAAATTAGAGAAGTCCTCTTGATTTAAGCGGAATTAAAAACTGAAATTTGAAAGTAAAATGACAGCATAAGTGATTTTTTTGTGGGTGAAGCATATAGTATTATTAGGAAAATACTGAATATGAATACAAAAATAATAAAAAACGTTTAGAAGTTAAAAAAAAGCGGACATGTATGATGACTGACGCTGGTTCAGCCGATGTATAACAGTATTGTACAAATGTTATACGTAACTCACAAAATTAATAGGGGATAATTGGCAATATTGCATGAATAATTTTGTTTTAATTTGCGAACTGTCGCTGTATAGACCGTTTTTTGTTAAAATAGCCGATTGAAAAAATCATTGCGGTAGTGTAATATTATGACATGTTGAAAACGAGCCTACAGTTGACTCGGGATCAATATTGCGGATGGGGAATCCGCAAAAACAGCTGAAATGCAGATGGCCATCTTCAAAGAAAAGCTGTGCAGGTTAATCAGATAAGTCAGCAATTGTACATATTAATTATAATCATTTGACTCCTGCTGACCTGCAAAAACACTTGTTCCTTTATAATTAAATAAAATGGGGTGTGAATTAAATGTCAAGTGATGTTAGTAAAAAAGTATCATTAGGTACATGTTTCTCAGTTGCATCCGTATGGTTCGGCTCACATGCCGGCGGTGGATTCGCTTCTGGTAACCAGGCTACTCAGTACTACGTACAGTACGGCTGGTATGCTCCTATCATGGCTTTCCTTTCAATGGTAGTTCTCGGACTCGTTCTCAGAGAAGTTATGATCATGAGCGCAACTACAGGACTTACATCTTATAAAGAGATTTTCTCTCATCTGTATGCTCCTTACACAAAACTCGAAATCCTTTTCGAAATTTACTACTTCGTTATAGTTATCTGTGCTGTTTCCGCATGTTTCGCAGGTGCAGGTGAACTTTTCGCAGACTATAATATTCCTTACATGGCAGGTATAGTTGTTGTAGGTATACTTACACTTATCCTCGTTATGTTCGGCGCTAACCTTGTTGCAAAAGCATCGACAGTAATGTCAATCATCATCATCATTGCTATCGCTATCATCTACATTTCAGGTATCGTCGGAAGACCTGACGGTATTGCACAGGTATTCACAGAAATGAAGTCAAACAACCTTGGCGGTGCTATCTGGAAGGTATTTGTATACGCTGGTTTCCAGTGCGTTGTTGTACCCGCTATCATCGGTACATCAGGTGTCCTCAAGAACAGAAAAGCTTGTACAAAAGCAGCTACAATCGGTACCTTAATGAACGGTATCGCATTAGCACTCAGCTGCGTAATGCTCCTTGCTTGGTATGACACAGGTGCAGACAGCTACCTTGCTACAAACAACCTTGCTGTTCCTACACTTTATGTTGCTAAACAGCTCGGCGGTGCAGCTCTTCCTATCTGCTACGCAGTTGCACTTTGCATGTGCTTCATTTCAACAGCGGTTACATCAGTTTACGGACTTATTCCTCGTTTCCAGAAAGGTCTTAAAGTATTCCAGAACATGGATTCAAGAAAGAGTTCATTTATCATTGCTTTAGTTACAATCGTAGTAGTTATGCTCTTCTCAACAGTTGGTCTTACAAACGTTATCAAGTATGGTTACAACTACTGTGGTATCGTTGGTCTCTTCGTTGTTGTTATTCCGTTCCTTACAGTTGGACATAAGAAGAACAACGATTTCATCAAAGAGCATCCTGAATACAAAGGCGAATAATTTGTATTTAATTTTGCAGGAAACCTTTTACAGGTTTCCTGCTTTTTTTCATTATTGTTAAAAAATGAACGGCTTTGGCTTGTCCGGTAATGTAAAATAAGCATAAATAATGTATACAAAAATTACTAATGACAACAAAATAAAAACATAGTATTGTAAAGACAAGCGATTGGAAAATACCGTCGGTATTGCGGAATATAAAGGTTTTTGTAAAAATGTACAAATTTAGCCATTGTAAACAATACCCAATACATTGCTCTTAATGACAGGCAAAATTTTATAGTCAAATTATATAAATTTAACCCTTATTTGATTGACAATTAATAATCAAATGATTAAAATGTATTGTAGAGTATATATTTTGTAGATTTATGTACTCTTATAGAGAAAATCGCTTTAGGCAACATATAAACCATATTTTGCGAGGAACTTATGGTTTATAAGGATACATTTGCGGGTTTCCGCGTAATGCCTTAACTGAGTTTAATCGATTGCTTGGCGGTTATTAACTGGAGGAGGTATTTTTATTATGTACACCATGGGTGTTGACGTAGGTTCTGCATCATCAAAAGTTGTTATTCTTGAGGACGGCATTCGCGTCGTAACAGAAAAAGTTGTTCAGCTCGGTACAGGTTCATCAGGTCCTCAGCGTGTTCTTGAGGAAGCTCTTGAAGCAAGCGGACTCAGAATGGAAGATATGGCCAGAGTAGTAGCTACAGGATACGGCAGATTTTCATTTGAAGGTGCCGATAGACAGGTCAGCGAGATAAGCTGTCATGCAAAAGGTATCTATCATCTGGTTCCAAGCGCTAGAACAATCATCGATATCGGCGGACAAGATGCTAAAGCTATTAAGCTTGACGAAAGAGGCGGAGTAGTCCAGTTCTTTATGAATGACAAGTGTGCAGCCGGTACGGGAAGATTCATCGACGTTATGGCGAGGGTTCTTGAAGTTACAACCGGTGAAATGCAGGATTATGATGCAAAAGCTACAGAGCCGGCTCCTATCAGCAGTACTTGTACAGTATTCGCCGAGTCTGAGGTTATTTCTCAGCTTTCACAGGGCACTTCAAAAGAAAACATTATTGCGGGAGTTCATGCGTCTGTTGCTGTTAAGGCCTGCGGTCTTGCATACAGAGGCGGAGTTACTCCGGACGTAGTAATGAGTGGCGGAGTAGCGCAGAATGCCGGCGTAGTTCGCGCTATCAGTAAAGAACTTAAACAGCAGGTAATAGTTGCTCCACATCCACAGGTAGCAGGCGCTCTCGGTGCGGCTCTTTACGCATACGAGGATGCTTTAAAAGCTATGAAAAAGTAAATAGATAATAAAGAAAGAGGGATTTTAACATGAGCGAAGCAGTAGATTTCAGTACAATGACTTCAAAACAGTTATTGGGTTATTTCCAGGAAAAAGCTTATTCCGATTCTTATCATGCACATGAAAACGGACAGCTTATTTGCTGGTCATCTTCAATTGCACCCGCAGAGTTCTGCGAAGTTATGGATATAATTATGCTTTATCCTGAAAACCACGCAGCTGCAATCAGTGCTAAGAAGTATGCTGAGACAATCATCAATATAGCAGAAGGTAAAGGCTATGATGTTGACCTTTGCGCTTACTCAAGAGTAAACCTTGGTTACATGGAACTTCTTAAAGAAGAAGCTAAGACAGGCGTAACACCTGAAGCTCTTAAGGACTGTCCTGCACCCAGAATGCCGCTTCCCGACCTTGTAATTACATGTAATAACATTTGTAATACACTTCTTAAATGGTACGAGAACCTTGCAGTTGAACTCGATGTACCTTACATCGTAATCGACGTTCCTTACAACCACACAATGCCTGTACAGAAACATTGTAAAGAGTACATTGTTGATCAGTTCAAGTACTGCATCAAACAGCTTGAAGAAGTTTGCGGCAAACCTTTCGACTATGACAAGTTTGTTAAGGTTCAGGAGCAGACACAGCGTTCAGTAGCAGCTTGGGACAGAGCTATGGCTATGTGTGCTAACAGACCTTCACCTATGAATGGTTTCGATATGTTCAACTACATGGGACTTATCGTTTGTGCTAGATCAAAACATGATACAGAAGTTACATTCAACAAACTTTATGAAGAACTTGCTGAGCATGTAAAGAACGGTACATCAACATTCAGAGGAGAAAAAGAAAATTACCGTCTTCTTTGGGAAGGTATTGCAGTATGGCCTTACCTTGGTGCTACATCTAAGCCTCAGAAGGCTGTCGGCGCTAACATGGTTGGTTCTACATATCCCGGAGCTTGGTCAATTCACTACGAAGTTGGCGATCTTGAAGGAATGGCTGCTGGCTACTCAAAGATGTACAGCAACACAAACCTTGCTAACAAGGTTGACGTTATCAGTACAGCTATTGAAAGCACACATTGTGACGGTGCTTTATACCACCTCAACAGAAGCTGCAAACTTATGGACTTCCTTAACGTTGAAGAGGCTGAACTTGTTAAGGAGAGAACAGGTGTGCCTTACGTAAGCTTTGACGGCGACCAGGCAGACCCTCGTGCATTCTCACCTGCTCAGTATGAGACACGTTTTCAGGCCTTAACTGAGATTATGGAACAGAACAAACAGGAAGCAGCAAACTAAGGAGGGGTTTATAATGAGTAAAGTTGATACAATAATCAGTGAATTACAGGCAATTGCCGCTAATCCTAGAAAAGCTATGGAAGATTACAAAGCAGCAACAGGTAAGGGCGCTGTAGGTATGGTTCCCGTTTACACACCTGACGAACTCGTTTATGCTGCAGGTCGTTTACCTATCGGATGCTGGGGCGGACAGCTCGAAGTATCTAAAGCACGTGCTTATCTTCCTGCATTCGCATGTTCAATCATGCAGTCAATAATGGAACTTGAGTGCAACGGCGTATATGATGATCTTGAAGCTGTTATCTTCTCAGCTCCTTGCGATACACTTAAATGTATGGGACAGAAATGGAAAGGCAAATGCCCTTCAATCCAGTTTGTACACCCTCAGAACGTAGTTGTTGAAGGTTCTACAAAGTTCCTCGCAAAAGAATATGAAATCGTTAAAGAGAAACTTGAAGGTATCTTTGGCGAAAAGATTACAGACGAAGCTATCGAAAAAGCAATCGTTGTTTACAACGAGCATCGTGCTGTAATGAGAGAGTTCTGCAAAGTTGCTGCAGATTACCCTCAGGTAGTTGACCCTATCAAACGTCATGCTGTAATCAAATCAGGATTCTTCATGGATAAGGCTAAACATACAGAAATGGTTAAAGAGCTCATTGCTGAATTAAAGGCTATGCCTGTTCAGCCTTGGGACGGCAAGAAAGTTATCCTTACAGGTATCATGGCAGAGCCTAATGAACTTCTTCAGGTTCTTGTTGACAACAAAGTTGCTGTTGTTGCTGATGACCTTGCACAGGAAAGCAGACAGTTCAGAGCTGACGTTCCTACAGAAGGCGGCACAGTTCTTGAAAGACTTGCTATGCAGTGGACAAAGAATATGTATGGATGTTCACTCCTTACAGACCGTAAAAAAGGCAGAACACAGATGCTTGTTGACATGGTTAACGACACAAAGGCTGATGCAGTTATCCTTTGCCAGATGAAGTTCTGTGAGCCTGAAGAATTCGACTATCCTATCTACCTTAAGAAGTTCAATGAACTTGGAATCAAGAACCTTAAGATTGAAATCGAGCAGCAGGCTAACTCATTCGAGCAGGTTGCTACAAGAATCCAGGCTTTAGTAGAAACTCTCTAATTTATAAGAGTTACTTATCCCCGATGGAAACATCGGGGATTTTTTTATGTTCAAAAGTGTTTTAGGTATTGTAAAGACTTTGTGATGTATGATAATATGTAGTTCGTAGAATATTTAGTGTTAATTTGACAAAAATCGTTATTGTAAAATATTTATAAGGAGCATTGAAATGAAGAATAAGTATGAAAGTCCTTTAAATCTCAGATACGCCAGTGATGAAATGTCATATTTGTTTTCTGCCGACTATAAATTTTCGACATGGAGAAAATTGTGGATAGCATTGGCAGAAACGGAAAGGGAACTTGGTCTTGATATTACAGACGAGCAGATAGCTCAGATGAAGGAACATATTTATGATATAAATTATGCCGAGGCTGAGGCTAGGGAAAAAGAAGTACGTCATGATGTTATGAGTCATGTGTACGCTTACGGTCTCCAGGCTCCGCTTGCAAAACCTATCATACACCTCGGCGCTACAAGCTGCTATGTTGGTGATAATACAGACATAATTATTATGACAGAAGCAATGAAGCTTGTAAAAAAACGTCTTATAAATGTAATAAATGAGCTTTCAAAGTTTGCTATGGAATACAGAAGTATGCCTACTTTGGGATTTACACATTTCCAGGCTGCGCAGACCACTACTGTCGGTAAAAGAGCTACATTATGGATACAGGATCTTTTAATGGATTTGGAAGACCTTGACCATCAAATTTCAAAGGCGAAACTGCTTGGCTCTAAAGGAACAACGGGAACACAGGCGAGCTTCTTGGAGCTTTTTGAAGGCGACCATGAAAAATGCAGAGAGCTTGACCGAAGAATTACAGAGAAAATGGGATTCAAAGATTATTTTAAGGTTTCCGGTCAGACATATCCAAGAAAGCTTGATTCTCAGATACTTAACGTGCTTTCGGGAATTGCCCAGAGCGCATATAAGTTCAGCAATGATATAAGACTTTTACAGCACCTTAAAGAAATAGAGGAGCCGTTTGAGAAAAATCAGATCGGTTCTTCGGCGATGGCATACAAGAGAAATCCGATGAGAAGTGAAAGAATAGGTTCGCTTTCAAGATATGTTATAGCTGACGCCATAAATCCTGCCGTTACTGCTTCAACACAGTGGTTTGAAAGAACTCTTGATGATTCCGCAAATAAGAGAATTTCAGTACCTGAGGCATTCTTGTGCATAGATGCCGTACTTATCCTTTACAGAAATGTTGTAGACGGGCTTGTTGTATATCCTAAGGTTATAGAACAGCATCTTATGAATGAACTTCCTTTTATGGCTACAGAAAACATTATGATGGACGCTGTAAAGAAAGGCGGAGACAGGCAGGAACTGCACGAAAGAATTCGTCAGCATTCTATGGAAGCCGGAAAATCCGTTAAAATGGAAGGAAAGAAGAATGACTTGCTTGAACGTATTGCAGCTGACGATATGTTCGGACTTACAATAGATGAACTTAATAAAATTATGGAGCCTAAAAACTTTGTTGGAAGGGCTCCTGAGCAGACTGAAGAATTTATAAACGGATATGTAAAGCCTGTTTTGGAAGAAAATAAGGGCCTTATTGAGGAAAACGGACAGTCTGTAAGAGTGTAAAATCATTTGGCGTTCTGAAAGGAACGCCTTTTTCGTTGTGTGATAAAGGTATATTATACCCGGCATAAAAAATAGTTATTTTACTTTAGTATAAGTATAGCTTATAATAAGGTGTAAGTTGATTTTATTATTATATATCAAATAGGAGTGGTCAACATGATAAAAGCAATAGTAGGAGCTAACTGGGGCGATGAAGGAAAAGGTAAGATAACTGACTTGCTTGCTGCCGATGCTGATATAGTTATCAGATTTCAGGGAGGAAGCAATGCGGGACATACTATAATCAATGATTACGGTAAATTTGCCCTTCACCAGATGCCATCCGGTGTGTTTAATGAAAATACGGTAAACATTATCGGAACAGGCGTTGCTTTCAATATTCCCTACTTTGTAAAGGAGCTTAACTATATTAAAGAAAGCGGCATAAAAAATCCTAAAATTATGATTTCCGACAGAGTTCAGATACTTATGCCTTATCATGTGGATTTTGATACATATGAAGAGGCCAGACTTGCCAATAAACAGTTTGGCTCTACAAAGAGCGGAATAGCTCCGTTCTATTCAGACAAATACGCAAAAACTGGAATCCAGATATGTGATTTGTTCTATCCCGAAATACTCAGAGAAAGAATAGAGAACGCGTGTACAATAAAAAATGTTCTTTTGGAAAATCTCTATCACATGCCTAAACTTGATCCCGAAAAAATTTATAATGAAGTTATAGGTTACAGAGATATTGTTGAACCTTATATAGCAAATACAGAGGAATATCTTTTTAATGCGGTAAAAGAAGGAAAAAATATACTTCTCGAAGGTCAGCTTGGCGCGCTTAAAGACCCTGACCACGGCATTTACCCTATGACAACATCTTCATCAACACTTGCAGGCTTCGGAGCCGTAGGAGCAGGACTTCCTCCTCATAAAATAGAGAAGGTTATAACTGTTGCTAAGGCATATTCCAGTTCTGTAGGAGCAGGCGCTTTCGTAAGCGAAATATTCGGCGATGAGGCGCAGGAACTCAGAGTCAGGGGCGGAGATGCAGGAGAATTCGGAGCGACAACAGGCAGACCGAGAAGAATGGGTTGGTTTGACTGCATTGCCACAAAATACGGTTGTATGCTTCAGGGAGCAACTGACGTTGCCTTAACAGCTATAGACGTACTCGGATATCTTGATACAATACCTGTTTGCGTAGGATATGAAATAGACGGAAAGATAACAAAATCATTCCCTGTAACGCCTATGCTTGAAAAGGCAAAACCTGTTCTTGAATACTTACCCGGTTGGAAGTGCGACTTAAGAGGAATTACAAAGTATGAAGAACTTCCCGTTGAGGCAAGAAACTATGTTGAATTTATAGAGGAAGAAATCGGATTCCCTATAACGATTGTTTCAAACGGACCTAAGAGAAGCGAGATTATATACAGATAAGAAATATTTATAAAAGACCGCGAAAATTTTAAATTTTCGCGGTCTTTTAAGATTTTCTTTATTTTTATCATAAAATATATGTGATATAATTTTTTTAAGAAGGGCGGGTGTTATTATGAAAAAAGATTTAAAATCCATATTTCCGATAATTTCATGTGGTGTGGCAGTAATTTGTCTATTTCAAATCAGCGTACTGAAAAGTGAAATAAACAGGCTTGAATCATCAATAAATTCACAAATATCCGGGGTCAATTCTTCAATAAACAGTATATATTCAAATGTAGATAGAAGACTGGACGAGGGTTCCGGCTTTATATCTGTGAAAAACTATGAATATAAAGAGTTTGACGCAGAAAACGGAACGGTTGATGTTTTTGTCAATATAATGCCTAAACAGTTTGATGGCAATAAGACAAAGACAGCTATTTATGTAGACGATAATAAATACGAAATGTCATTGAAAGACGGAAATTATGTTGCGGAAATTAAAATACCGCTTTTTGAAGATACTCATATTTCAAAAATTGAGTTTACAGACGGAAGTATGATCCGAAACGAAAGTGTGGACTGGTATCTTTCGCCGGCTGACGACTTTTTTCCGTATATATATGCAAATTTGTCCGGAACATGGAAGAACAAATATGATGGATATGATATGGAAGGTAATGTAAATATCGATATAGATGCGACCTCATCCGAATTACCTGAGTTTTCCGACTTTTCTGTTGTGGAAACTATTAACGGAAAAGTTATAAACAAGGAGAAAATAAACGTGGATATTATTCATGAAGATGAGTATTCAGTCAGCGGATATTTTGATATATCAAAAGAAAGAGAGATTCCGCAGAACAGCGAATACAGAATTTATTTAGCGATTGAAGATGAAAACGGTTTTGTATATGTAAGCTGCCTCGACGCCTATGAGAGAGGGGCAAACGGAGGCGCAGCACACGAAGAAATAAGTCCTGAAGCTAATATATATAATAAGAAGGGAAAATTACTATATAGAAGGGCGTAACCGCTAAAAATCCAGTAAATTCAAGGCTTTATTAAAAAAGCACTTGCATTTGTATATACATAATGTTATACTGTATATGTAAATTATTAAACGTCGGCGAGAAGAGTAGGTGAAAACCTACTCTTTGCTTTTGCCGTAATATATACAAAGGAGGTCGGGAAAATGTCCGGATCGGTAAGTACAGAAAAGAAACTTGAAGTCATGTTAAAACCGACTGTCGAAGAGATGGGATATGAGATAGTCGATGTAGAATTTGTGAAAGAAGGTCCTAATTGGTATTTGAGAGTCTTTGTCGATAAAGACGGAGGAGTAAGCATTGACGATTGTGAAATAATAAGCAGAGCGTTAGAAAAAATACTTGATGAAAACGACCCTATAGAGCAGGCGTATTTCCTGGAAATCAGTTCACCGGGAATTGACAGACCTCTTAAAAAGAAAGAGGATTTTATAAAGTTTAACGGAGAGACGGTAGATGTAAAACTCTACAGACCGATAGAGGGTTCAAAAGAGTATACCGGAAAACTTTTATCTTATACAGACGATGGAACTGTAACGATAGAAACAGAGGAAAAAGAGATTTCATTTGAAAAAAAGGACATAGCGAGCGTAAGACTTGCGGTTATTTTTTGATAAGAAAGCAAGTAAGGAGGATTTGAAAAAATGGACAGCGCCGAATTTATGGAGGCATTGAGGGAAATAGTTAAGGAAAAGGGTATAGACGAAGAGGTAATATACGAAGCCATAGAAACATCCCTCGTATCAGCGTGTAAAAAGAACTTCGGAACATCCCAGAACGTAAAAGTCGTGATGGACAGAGAAACAGGAAATATAGAAGTTTATGCACAAAAAGATGTAGTTGAAGAAGTGGAAGACCCCATGTTACAGGTAAGCCTTGAAGAAGCAAAAGCAATAAACCCTGTTTATCAGATAGGCGACGTGGTGGACTTTGTCGTAACGCCTAAAAACTTCGGAAGAATTTCAGCGCAGACAGCCAAACAAGTTGTTGTACAGAAATTCAGAGAAGCTGAAAGAGAGATACTTTTTAACCAGTATATTTCAAAAGAAAAAGAAGTGGGTATAGGTATTGTACAAAGAATGGAAAAGAAAAATGTAATAGTTCAGCTTGGCAAGATAGACGCTATACTTGCTCCCAATGAACAGATACCGGGAGAACAGTATAGATTTATGGACAGAGTAAAGGTTTATGTTGTGGAAGTTAAGCAGACAACAAAGGGACCGCAGATATTTGTATCGAGAACTCACCCCGAGCTTGTTAAGAGACTTTTCGAGCAGGAAGTACCGGAAGTGTTCGACGGAACCGTAGAAATAAAGAGCATTGCCAGAGAGGCAGGCTCAAGAACAAAGATTGCGGTTTATTCAAAAGACCCTAATGTGGACGCGGTAGGAGCATGTGTAGGACAGAACGGATACAGGGTAAATGTTATTGTAAACGAACTTTGCGGAGAAAAAATAGATATTGTAAACTGGAGCGAAGACCCGAAGGAATTTATTGCGGCTGCATTAAGTCCTTCAAAAGTTCTTGCGGTTGCTATTAACCCTAATGAACAGAGCGCAAGAATAGTTGTTCCGGATCATCAGTTATCTCTTGCAATAGGAAAAGAAGGTCAGAATGCCAGACTTTCAGCTAAACTTACAGGCTGGAGAATCGACATAAAGAGCGAGTCTCAGGCAAAGGAAACAGGATTTATTACGGAAGACGGGGAATTCCCCGAGGAAGCTCTCGCAGAAAACGCTGATGAGAGAATAGACCTTGATAAAATTCTGGAAACGGAAGAACAGCTTGCAAGTGAGACAGAAGAAGCTGTCGAAATAAACGAAACAGAAGAAAATGTTGAAGAATAATTCGGACAGGAGGTACTGAAATGAAACAGAGGAAAATTCCGTTAAGAAAATGTACCGGATGTCAGGAAATGAAAAATAAAAAGGAACTTATAAGAATAGTAAGAAGCGACGAAGGAGAGTTTTCTGTAGACGCTACAGGCAAAAAGGCCGGTAGAGGAGCGTATATTTGCCCCAGTGCCGAATGTCTGGAAAAGGCAAGAAAGTCAAAGGGACTCGAGCGTTCGTTTAAATCGTCCGTACCTGCCGAAGTCTATGAAAAACTGAGAGAGGAACTGGAACAGATAAATGGATAAACGTTTTTTACAGTTTTTGGGACTTTGCCAGAGGGCAGGAAAGCTGATGTCGGGAGAAACAGGAACTTTAAGCGCTATTAGGGACGGAAGCGCGGAATTGATTATTGTTGCTGAAAACGCTTCGGATAATACAAAGAAAAAGTTTAAAGACTCGTCGTCATATTATAATAAAAATATAGTGATATTCGGTGATAAATTTGAAATGGGCAGCGCGATAGGAAAAGGAGAAAGATCCGTATTTGCCGTTGCAGACAAAGGTTTTGCCGATAAAATTGTTCAAATGATAGGGGAGTAAACCCATCGTTACGGAGGTGGAGCATTTGGCTAAGAAACGTGTATATGAAATAGCTAAACAGTTAAATATAAGTAACAGAGAACTTATCGATATGCTTAAAGAAATAGGCATTGATGTTAATAACCATATGTCATCTGTTGATGAAAAATTTATCGGACAGATAAGCGATATGGTAAACGGCGTCAAGAATGTAAATACCGAAAAAGAAGCGGAAAAAGAAGCTTCTGAAAATGTGAAAGCTGAGGCTGAAAAGCAGAATAACGATTCTAAAAAAGCAGAACAGCATAAACAGCAGGAACATAAGAAAAACAATGAACAGAAAAACGAGAGAGATCAGAAAAAATCTCAGAATCAGAGAAATGATCGTCCTAACCAGAATATGAAGTCCGGAGACGGCGGAAATTTCAATAAAAATAAAAACGGTAAAAATAACGGAAAAAATAATAACCAGCAGCAGAATAACAACCAGAAGAATAAGAAAAACAATAAAAATAATAAAAACATGGCAAAACCCGTACCCGCTCCCGAACCTGTAGTAGAGGAAGAGGATGAAATAAGATTTATGGAAATCCCCGAAAGCCTTACAGTTAAGGAGCTTGCGGAAAAAATAGGAAAGTCGGGAGCGGAGATAGTTAAATGCCTTATGAAAAGAGGCATAATGGCTGCTATAAACCAGACTGTGGATTTTGACACCGCTGTTTCCGTAGGCGAGGAATACAACGTAATTTTTGAACTTGAAAAAGAGAAAGATATATTTGAAGAAGCGTTTAAACAGGAAGAGGAAGACGAATCTCTCCTTGAAGCCCGTCCGCCGGTTGTAGTTGTTATGGGACACGTTGACCACGGTAAAACATCGCTTCTTGACGCCATAAGACACAGCCATGTAACAAGCCGCGAGGCAGGCGGAATTACTCAGCACATAGGCGCTTATACGGTACAGATTAACGGAAGCCCAATTACGTTCCTTGATACTCCGGGACATGAGGCGTTCACGGCAATGCGTATGAGAGGCGCGCAGATAACGGATATAGCCGTTCTTGTAGTTGCCGCCGACGACGGAGTTATGCCTCAGACCGTAGAGGCTATCAACCATGCAAAAGCAGCCGGAGTTGAAGTAATCGTAGCTATAAACAAAATGGATAAACCTTCCGCTAACCCCGAAAGAGTTAAGCAGGAGCTTGTTGAATACGGACTTATAGCAGAGGACTGGGGCGGAGAAACAATATGTGTTCCCGTTTCGGCAGCTACAAAGGACGGTATAGATACGCTTCTTGAAATGATTATCCTTACCGCAGAAATGAAAGAACTTAAAGCTAATCCCAATAAACCTGCAAGAGGCGCTATTATAGAGGCGCAGTTGGATAAGGGAAGAGGACCTGTAGCAACGGTTCTTGTACAGGAAGGAACTCTTAATATCGGCGATCCTATAGTTGCGGGTTCATCATTCGGAAGAATACGTGCAATGATGGACGATAAGGGAAGAAGAGTTAAGAAAGCAGGTCCTTCAAAGCCTGTAGAAATACTCGGACTTTCAGAGGTTCCTGCGGCAGGAGAATCGTTCTATGTAGCGGCAAACGAAAAACAGGCTCGTCAGCTTGCGGAATCCGTTGTTGCACAGTCAAGAAAAGACATGCTTAAAGATACTCCTCAGAAGGTATCTCTTGACGACCTGTTCAGCCAGATACAGTCGGGAAATGTTAAAGAACTTAATATTGTTGTTAAGGCAGACGTACAGGGTTCTGTTGAGGCTGTTAAACAGAGTCTTGAGAAGTTATCAAATGAGGAAGTCAGAATAAGAATAATTCACGGCGGCGTAGGCGCGATTACAGAATCGGACGTAATGCTTGCTACGGCTTCAAACGCTATTATTATCGGCTTTAACGTACGTCCCGAGCCTTCTGCAAAGGCGTTTGCTGATGAAGAAAAGGTTGACGTAAGACTCTACAGAGTTATTTATAATGCAATTGAAGATATTACAGCCGCTATGAAGGGTATGCTTGACCCTGTTTATGAGGAAAAGGTAATCGGACATGCGGAAGTACGTCAGTTGTTCAAGGCTTCCGGAGTAGGAACAATAGCCGGAAGTTATGTGCTTGACGGAAAGTTCACAAGAAACTCACAGGTTCGTATTCTTCGTGATAACATTGTTGTATATGAGGGAGAGCTGGAGTCGCTTAAGAGATTTAAAGACGATGTAAAAGAAGTAAATACAGGATACGAATGCGGTCTTGTTTTCAAAAAATTCAACGATTTGAAGGAAGGCGATATTATTGAGGCCTTCATTATGGTTGAGGTGCCAAGATAATAATCGGCAGGTGATTATATGAAAAGAAATAACAGAATGACAAGGGTAAACGACGAGATTACAAAAGAACTTGCCAATATAATAAGAGGAGAGCTGAAAGACCCCAGAATAGGCGTAATGACATCTGTTTTAAGAGTTGATACGACGCAGGACTTAAAATATTGTAAAGTATATATAAGCGTTCTCGGAAACGATGATGAAAAGAACAACGTAATGAAAGGTCTTAAAAGCGCTTCAGGTTATATAAGACATTTGCTGGCGGAAAGAATAAATTTAAGAGTTACGCCCGAACTGATTTTTAAGCTTGACGATTCTGTTGAATACAGCATAAAAATGTCCAAACTTATAGAGCAGATAAGCTCCGAACCGCCCGTAGGGGAGGGGAAACTGTATGAATAACAGTTTTGAAGAAATAATAGAAGTTATCGAAAACAGCAATAAAATCGCCGTGGCGGGGCATATAAGCCCCGACGGCGACGCTGTTGCGTCATGCTGCTCCATGGCAATGGCGCTCATAAAAAAAGGCAAAAACGCTGTTGTGTATTTAGAAGAAGTTCCCGAAAAATTTAAGTCGGTACCGTATTCCGATAAAGTGCTTACGGAAGAACCGGAGGAAGATTTTGATTTATTTATTTCTCTTGACTGCGGTGACATGGAAAGACTGGGGAAATATTCGTCGATTGCGGAAAAAACAATGGTATTGAATATAGACCATCATATAAGCAATACTTATTTCGGAAATTTAAATTTTGTCGACGGCGACGCTTCTTCGACATGTGAAGTTGTTTACCGCCTTATTGACGGTTGGTGTCCGTTAGATAAAAATATAGCGCAGGCATTATATACCGGTATAATATTTGACACAGGCTGTTTTAAACACTCGTCTACAAGCCCGTATACGATGAAAATAGCCGGTGAACTGATGACATATAACATTCCGTTCACCTATGTACAGGAAGAGATTTTTTATTCTCACACTTTTACGGAAGCAAAAATACTCGGAGCCGCAATCAAAAACATGAGAACGGAATGCGGAGGAAGATTGGCAATTTCTAAGCTGTCAATTGATGAAATGAAAGAGGTCGGCGGAACGCCTAAAGACGCAGACGCAGTAGTATCCTATATAAAAAATACGGAAGGTGCAGACGCTGCGGTTTTCTTTTATGAAAAGAAAAACGGAGAGATAAAGGCAAGTATGCGTTCCAACGAAGCTGTTAATGTTTCGGAAATAGCCGTTCGCTTCGGAGGCGGTGGGCATATAAGAGCCAGCGGCTGTACGCTTTACGGAAGCTTTGAAGAGGTTATGCCGCCTGTTATCAACGAGCTTAAAAAAGCTTTGGAGGTATAATGTTGAACGGGGTAATAAATGTTTACAAAGAAAAAGGCTATACTTCGCATGACGTTGTTGCGATAGTAAGAAAAACGCTTAATATAAAAAAAGTAGGCCATACGGGAACGCTTGACCCTGACGCGGAAGGAGTTTTGCCGGTATGCATCGGGCAAGCTACGAAACTGGCGGATTATATTATGGCGGAAAGAAAAAGCTACACAGCGGAAATAACATTCGGCGCGGAAACAACAACGCAGGACGCTTCGGGAGATATTATTAAAGAATACGAGTATACATTTGATGAAAATCGACTTAGAGAAGTTATAGACACCTTTAAGGGCGAGCAAACGCAGGTGCCTCCGATGTATTCGGCAATAAAAATAAACGGAAAAAAACTCTATGAAATTGCCAGAGAAGGTAAAGAAATAGAGAGAAAAGCAAGAAAAATAACCGTTTATGACATAAGAATTGCGAAAATAAACCCTCCGAATAAGGCTATAATAGAAATTGACTGCTCAAAAGGAACATATATAAGGTCGCTTTGCAGTGATATAGGTAATAAACTCGGCTGGGGAGCGTTTATGTCATCGCTGACAAGAACGGCAAGCGGCAAGTTCAAACTGAACGAAGCTGTAAAGCTGGACGAGCTTAAAAATGCCGCCGAGAGGGGCGAAGCGGAAAAATTTATTATACCACCAGATGATGTGTTAAGCGGATATAAGAGGGTTACCGTAAGCGAAAAAGCCGATAAATACCTCTATAACGGCGGAAAAATATACGGCGGTTATCTGAAATATGATAAAAAGCCGAGCGATAACGAGATTGTATTGGGATACGACGCAACAGGCAGATTGGTCGGCATTTACTTATATAAGTTTGACGAGGAGAAAAAAAATTATTTTATAAAACCCGTCAGACTTATGTTGTAAGGAGATTCTGAAATGGAACATATAACAAACGGCAAAATTGAACAAAATTGTCCTACGGCTGTAACTCTCGGTAATTTTGACGGAGTACATATGGGGCATAGAAAGCTAATAGAGACTGCTAAGAAATACGCCGAAAAGGAAAATTTGAAATCTGTTGTATTTACTTTTAAGCCTCACCCTATGTTTATTTTCGGAAATAGGGAAAACAATGCGCTTATTATGTCTCCCGATGAGAAAAAGATAGCGGTTGAGAAAATGGGTGTCGATACATATATAGAATACCCGTTTGACAGAGAGTTTGCTTCGATGTCTCCGGAGGACTTTGCCATAAAAATAGTTTTTGAAAAGCTTAAGTGCAAAGTTCTTGTTGTCGGATATGATTATCGTTTCGGTAAAATGAATAAAGGCGATTACAAACTGCTTGAAAGCCTGGGAAAACAGTACGGGGTTAAAACTGTATTTATACCGAACGTAATATATGAGGGCGAACGCGTCAGCAGTACAAGAATACGAGACAGACTTGTTAATAAAGACGTAGACGGTGCAAATCGTATGTTGACACAGCCGTATTATATATACGGACATGTTGCGGAGGGAAAGAAGCTGGGCAGACAGCTGGGATTTCCCACTGTTAATATACTTGCCCACGAAGATAAGCTTTTTCCTCCGAACGGAGTATATGCGACAGCTACTGTATACGAAGGAAAATTATACTACGGCATGACAAACGTAGGATATAATCCGACTGTAAACGGTAAGAGAAAAACTGTCGAAACAAATCTTTTTGATTTTGATAAAGTAATATACGGAGAACCTATTTTGACGTTTTTCTTCAAATGGCTGAGAGACGAGAACAAGTTTGAAAGCGTTGAAGCGCTTAGGCAACAGCTTACAAGAGACATAGTGAACGCAAAAGAATATTTTCTTTCGGAAGAATATAAATATTGGAAAGAAAATGTTGAAAGCGAATATAAAACAGTTGAAAAGTAAAATTATATATGATATACTTCAATAGTTGATAAACCCGGGTTCAGCGGACGGACTCTCCAACCGCGGCTTAGCTTAGGGCGATAATTAATATTTTTAGGAGGATTTTTAAATGAAAGCAACAATCAACAAACAGGAAATTATTGAAAAATACGGCAGAACACCCAACGATACAGGTTCACCTGAGGTTCAGATTGCTCTTTTAACAGCAAGAATCGAACTTCTTACAGAGCACCTTAAAGAGCATAAGAAAGACCATCATTCAAGAAGAGGTCTTTTAAAGATGGTTGGTCAGAGAAGAGGCTTATTAGGCTACCTTAAAGATAAGGATATCGAGAGATACCGTGCTATAATCAGCGAGTTAGGCTTAAGAAAGTAATTAATCTCTTTTCAAAAATAATGAGAGAGATTTCTCTCTTAAAGTACAGGTTTTGCCTTGCGCTGCGACGCGCATACACAAAATAGAAAAATCCGGGCATACGGCTTTCCTGTATGCCCGTTTTTTTATAAAGAAGAAGGTCGCTCACATAAATAATGACACCATAGAAATACTGCCGCGCAGTCGACGGTTTTTCTATGGTGTTATGGACTAACACAGGTTTGTTTATGTGAGCTGCATAAAAAACGTTACACGTTATCTTCGGAAAAATATAAAATTAAAGGAGAAAGATTTATGTACAGAACATACTCTATGGAGCTTGCCGGTCGTGAATTGAAAGTGGAAATAGGCAGAGTTGCCGAACAGGCTAACGGCGCAGCACTTGTATATTACGGCGATACGGTGGTTCTTGTAACGGCTACTGCTTCGGAAAAACCGAGAGACGGAATTGATTTCTTCCCTCTTTCAATCGACTATGAGGAAAGACTTTATTCAGTAGGAAAAATCCCCGGAGGATTTATAAAAAGAGAAGGAAGACCAAGCGAAAAAGCTATACTTACTTCAAGATGTATAGACAGACCTCTTCGTCCTCTTTTCCCTAAAGATTACAGAAACGATGTCGCTATAGTTGCAACGGTTATGTCGGTTGACCAGGACTGCTCTCCCGAGATAGCGGCAATGATCGGTTCGTCAATAGCTCTCATTATTTCCGACATTCCTTTTGTAGATACAATGTCTTCGGTATCAATCGGATACTGCGACGGACAGCTTGTTGTTAACCCTAACGCAGAGCAGAGAGAAAACAGCAGACTTAACCTTACTGTATCTTCAACAAAAGATAAGGTAATGATGATTGAAGCAGGAGCGGACGAAATACCCGACGATCTTATGCTTGAGGCAATAAAGCTTGCGCATAAAGTAAACGGCGAGGTTATTGACTTCATTAATAAAATACATGAGACAGAGTACAAACCTCTTCAGAACTATACAGAGCATGTCATTCCCGAAGATGTTTATAAACTTATTTCCGAATTTATTACAGATGAGGCAATGGAAACAGCTGTTTACAAGGAACTTAAACAGGACAGAGACGCAGCAATAAGAGAAATTACGGACAAAGTAAATGAAGAACTTACAGACGCTATAGCGGTACTTGTCGATGAGGAAACAGATATACCCGCTCTTGTTGACGAGACGATATATAAGTTTGAAAAAATGACTGTAAGAAGAATGATACTCAGAGAGCATAAACGTCCAGATGGACGTGGTCTCGAAGAGATAAGACCTCTTTCAGCAGATGTTGATATTCTTCCCAGAACTCATGGTTCAGCTCTTTTCAAGAGAGGACAGACACAGGCTCTTACCGTAACAACCCTCGGAGCAATGAGTGAAATACAGAGACTTGACGGACTTGATGCGTCTGAAATATCAAAGAGATATATACATCACTATAATATGCCCGGATATTCGACAGGCGAAGCAAAAACGTCAAGAGGACCCGGAAGACGTGAAATAGGACATGGAGCTCTTGCTGAAAAGGCGCTTCTTCCCGTTATCCCCAGCGAAGAGGAATTCCCTTACGCAATAAGACTTGTTTCCGATATTTTAAGCTCTAACGGTTCTACATCACAGGCAAGTATTTGCGGAAGCACACTTTCACTTATGGCTGCCGGCGTACCTATCAAACGTCCTGTTGCGGGTATTTCCGTAGGACTTGTTACAGGCGATAGTGATGATGATTTTGTAATGCTTACCGACATTCAGGGACTTGAGGACTTCTTCGGAGACATGGACTTTAAGGTAGCAGGTACAAAAGAAGGTATCACAGCTATACAGATGGATATGAAGATCCACGGACTTACATTTAAGATTATCGAAGAGGCTCTTGCACAGACACACAGAGCAAGAAATTATATACTTGATGAAGTTATGCTTAAATGCATACCTGAACCGAGAAAAGAATTATCACCTTATGCGCCTAAGATGGCAAGCATGACAATTGATGTTGAAAAAATTGCCGAAGTAATAGGTGCAAGAGGAAAGGTAATAAAGAAGATAATCGAAGAAAGCCAGTGTGAAATAGATACGGAAGATGATGGAAGAATATTCATCAAGGGAACGGATACAGCCAATATTCAGAAAGCAATTGACATGATTAACCTTATCGTGCTTGATCCCGAACCGGGAAAGACATATAACGGCACTGTAACAAGACTTATGACATTCGGAGCATTTGTTGAAATCGCTCCGGGCAAAGAAGGACTTGTTCATATTTCAAAGCTTGCCGAAAAGAGAACGGCAAAAGTTGAGGATGTTGTAAACGTGGGAGATAAAGTAAGAGTAAAACTTCTTGAGATTGACGACCACGGTAGACTTAATTTCTCAATAAAAGACGCTGATAAATAAAATAATTAATCTAAAGAGGAGGTCAAGGACTTCCTCTTTTTATGCTTATGTACATCTAAAAATATAGTAATTAATTCTTAATTTTTAATATTCCGAGATAAAAAAATTATAGCCTTATTTTTATGTAAGCATAAATAGCATAGACAAGAAAAATAAGTTGAAGAACTAAGTAAAATATTTTGACAGATAATACAATCTTTGCGATAATTATTCTCAAACGCTTATTAGTTAGAAGTATCCATATAAATGCTTTTTATAATATCCGTATATAAGAAGTCCGTTAAAAAAGATATTTTTATGTGAAAATCCTAAATAACAGTAAATATAATATACGGTTTTGGTTTTGATATGGCTGGAATGATTGGCTGTGAATAAAGAAATAAATAGGAAACGGGAGAATGATATGGAACAAAAAGATTTAACAAGAGGGCCGATATTTAAAACAATGTGTATGTTTGCCCTACCGATGATATTGGGCAATATTCTTCAACAGTGCTATAATGTTGTGGACACATGGGTTGTCGGAAAATTTGTCGGTTCAGACGCTCTTGCCGCTGTAGGATCGGCTTTTGCACTTATGACCTTTCTGACATCTATAATATTGGGACTTTGCATGGGAAGCGGCGTAGTATTTTCTATGTGCTTTGGGAAAAAAGATGAAAAACGCTTGAAAGAAAGTATATGCGCTTCGTTTTTCCTTGCGGCAGCCATAGCTGTTGCTTTAACGGCAGGCTCTATATTAAGCGTTGATTTTATAATAAATTGGATGAATATACCGCAGCAGATACAGGATATAACGAGGATATATATGGTCATTGTATTCAGCGGTATACCGGCTATATTTTTATATAACTTCTTTTCGGCTTACTTGAAGGCTGTGGGAAATTCAGTTACGCCTCTTGTTTTTTTGGGGATTTCTACTGTGCTTAATATAATTTTGGATTTGCTGTTTGTAGCGGTTTTTAACAGAGGCGCCGCAGGAGCTGCTGAGGCAACGATAATTGCTCAATATATATCCGGAATAGGAATAGGCATATATGTTGTTGTTAAAAATAAAACGATAAGAACAGCTTTTAAGGAATATAAAATAAGCATTTTTAATCTAAAGGAGATTGCCGAATATTCGATTCTTACGTGTATGCAGCAGTCGGTAATGAATTTTGGGATTTTAATGGTTCAGGGAGTTGTAAACAGTTTCGGAACGGCAGTAATGGCTGCGTTTGCCGCCGCTGTTAAGATCGATTCGTTTGCATATCTGACCGTTCAGGAATATGCTAATGCATTTTCCACGTTTACAGCACAGAATATGGGCGCAGGAAAAAAAGAAAGAATTAATAAAGGAATAAAATATGCTGTTATATCTTCAGCTGTTTATTGTATAATTGCATCTCTTATAATGTGGTTTGCGGCTGAACAGCTTATGCTCATATTCATAGACCCTGCTGAAACAGAGATTATTTCAGAAGGGATAAGATATCTACATATAGAGGGCGTCTTTTATATCGGAATCGGCTTCTTGATGATATTTTACGGATTATATAGGGCGCTGGGTAAGCCGATGATGTCGGTTATTCTCACTGTAATATCTTTGGGAACGCGCGTCGGTCTGTCATATCTGCTTTCTTCTGTACCTTGGATAGGTGTTGTGGGAATATGGTGGTCAATACCTATAGGCTGGGGATTGGCTGATTTAGCAGGTTTTATATATTTTGTTAAAAACAAAAATAAACTCTTAGAATGTGCAGCTTAGATTATACGGTTAAGTGATTCAATAAGTTGATAAATTCATACTGTTTTAATATGAAATGTCGAAAAATTATTGAGTATACAAGGCATATATGCTATACTTAAAAATACTGTAAAAGTATTTTAATTATTATGATTAAGGTGGTTTGGCAATTGGCAGAAAGTAATGCAATACATGACAGAGAATTGAAAGAGCAGGAAGACGCCATAAAAAAAATACGTGCCGTTAATGATAAATATACAGAGGAAACAGGAAAGAAGAAAAAGTATTTTATACTTACTATGGGATGTCAGATGAACGCCCATGATTCGGAAAAACTTTCCTTTATGCTTACCGATATGGGGTATGAGCAGACGGAAACGGAAAACGAGGCGGATTTTATACTTTATAATACATGCTGTGTAAGGGAAAATGCAGAAGAAAAAGTATACGGCAGGCTCGGATATCTTAAGCATTATAAAGAGAGCAATAAGGATATAACGATTGCCTTATGCGGATGCATGATGCAGCAGGAAACAGTCATAGCAAAAATAAAAAAGACTTTTAAAAATGTAGACATAGTATTCGGAACGTTTAACATATATAAGCTTCCTTCACTTATGCTTACAAATATGGAAACGGGAGAAACCGTTTTTGATATATGGCAGGAACATGGCGAGATAATGGAGGACTTTGAAAGCATAAGAAAAATTCCTTTTAAGGCGTCGGTAAATATAATGTACGGCTGCAATAATTTTTGCAGTTACTGCATAGTGCCTTATGTCAGAGGAAAGGAAAGAAGCCGTCGACCGGACGACATATTGAAAGAAGTAAAAAAACTGGCGTCGGAAGGCGTTAAGGAAATAATGCTTCTCGGCCAAAACGTAAACAGCTACGGAAAAACGCTTGAAGAACCTGTATCTTTTGCGAAGCTGTTGAGAATGATAAATAAAGTAGAGGGAATAGAAAGAATAAGATTTATGACGTCTCATCCAAAGGATTTATCGGACGAGCTTATTGAAGCTATGAGAGACTGCGATAAAGTCTGCAACTATCTTCATCTTCCCGTACAATCGGGAAGCAGTGCAGTACTTGAGAAGATGAACAGACGTTATACAAAAGAGCAGTATTTAACGCTTGTTGATAAAATAAAAAAGGCTATACCGGACATATTGATAAGCACTGATATAATAGTAGGTTTTCCCGGAGAAACGGAAGAGGACTTTTTGGAAACGCTTGATGTTGTAGATAAAGTAGGATATTCTACGGCGTTTACATTCCTCTATTCAAAAAGAACGGGAACGCCGGCAGCCGTTATGGAAAACCAGATTCCCGAGGAAGTTGCAAAGGAAAGATTCAACAGACTTTTGGAACATGTAAACAGCGGAGTGGAAAAAGTAAGCGAGGGTATGGTCGGAACTGTGGAAAAAGTCCTTGTCGAAGATATAAACAGACAGGACGGAAACATGCTTACGGGACGTACCGAAAGAAATTCACTGGTACATTTTGAAGGTCCGCAGGAGTTAATAGGTCAGGTAATACCTGTTAAAATAATACAAAATAAAATATTCTATTTAATAGGAGAAAGGATGAAATAATATGGTAGAACAGATTGCCAGACAGTTAGCGGAGGAACTTGTTAAGTCGGAATACGGACAGGCTTTTATCGCTGCTAAACAGGCGTATGACAAAGATTTAGATGCTCAGAATATGCTTAAGGAATACATTGATAAGCAGGAAGATTTCCAGAACAGACTTGTTCAGGGAACTATAACTGAGGAAGAGAAGGAAGCTTTTTATGATGAAATAAATAAGCTTAATGTTGAAATAAGAGAACACGGAACATCAGGCGCTCTTTATAAGGCTGAAAGCGAGTTCAATGAATATACACAGAGCATTTTCGGAATTATAACAGCTGCTCTTCAGAATGCCATTGCTCCTGAAAATGCCGGATGCACAGGCTCATGCTCTTCATGCAGCGGATGCCACTGATGAAGTATTAAAAAATCAAAACTTTGTAAAGGACGTTTAAGAGGGGATAAAAATGGCAAAAGTTACACCGATGATGGAACAATATTTTGAAATAAAAAATAAATACAGACATTGTCTGCTGTTTTTTCGATTAGGCGACTTTTACGAACTGTTTTTTGAGGACGCCGTGATAGGCTCCAGAGAACTAGGATTGACCCTTACCGGAAAGGATTGGGGACAGGATGAAAGGGCGCCCATGTGCGGCGTCCCTTTCCATTCTGCGGATGGATATATAGACAAGCTTGTAAAAAACGGATACAAAGTCGCTATATGCGAGCAGGTAGAGGATCCCAAAACCGCAAAAGGAATAGTAAAAAGGGACGTTATAAGAGTTGTAACACCGGGAACCGTTATAGACAATGAGGTTCTTGATGAAAATAAAAACAACTATATAATGTCCGTATACAGCGATTCAAACGGATATGCCATCGCCGTATGCGACGTTACGACAGGGGAGTTTCAGACGGCGGAATTTACGTCGGCAAACGCAGAGGAAAAGCTTTATGATGAGGCGGCAAGATTTAATCCGGCCGAAATAATTGTAAACGAACGATTTATAAATACCGAATGTGCGGACAAAATAAGCAAAATATTAAATATAAAATTAAATGCTTATAACGATGGCTCATTCGGATACAGAAATGCCGTTAAATCAATTTGCAGACACTTTAACGTGATGAATGTCGACGGTCTCGGACTTAACGGAAAAATATTTTCCACATGCGCAAGCGGAGCTCTTCTTGATTATTTATATGAAACACAAAAAAATAATTTGGAACACATAAGTAAAATTACAATATATTCCACAAGTGATTTCATGCTCCTTGACGCAAACACAAGACGTAATCTTGAATTGACGGAAACAATGAGGGAAAAGAACCGAAAAGGCTCTCTTCTTTGGGTAATTGATAAAACAAAAACCGCAATGGGAGCAAGGCTTCTCAGAAAATGGGTTGAACAGCCTCTTATATGTTCCGCAGATATAAACAAAAGGCTTGACGCCGTAGAGGAATTGGTAAACGACTTTTTTAAGAGAGAAGAAATAAAAGAAGTTCTTTCGACAATGCACGATTTTGAGAGAATTATGAGCAGAATCGTATATAAAACGGCTAATGCAAGAGAACTTGTTAATCTTAAAACATCAATAGAAAATCTTCCTCAGCTTAAGAAGATACTTAAAAATTCCGATAGTTTGTATTTACGGCAGATATATGACGAGCTGGATACGCTTGAAGATATATTTAAACTGATAGATAAAGCGATTGTAGACGATCCACCGTTTTCCGTTAGGGAAGGTGGTATGATAAAGCAAGGGTATTCCCCCGAAGCCGATAGCCTTATACAGGCAAAAAATAAAGGCTCGGAATGGATAAAAGAACTTGAAAAAGATGAAAAAGAAAAGACAGGCATAAAAACTCTGAGAATAAACTACAATAGAGTTTTCGGCTATTACATAGAGGTTTCAAAATCATATATAAATCAAGTGCCCGAACGATTTGTAAGGAAACAGACGCTTGCCAATACGGAACGATATACTACTGCCCAGCTTGAAGAATTGGCTGAATTGATTTTAGGCGCGTCGGATAAACTCATACAGATGGAATACGATACGTTCTGCGATGTTAGGGAAAAGGTTGCTTCACAGGTGAACAGAATACAATATACGGCGTATATAGTTGCTCTTGTGGATTCATTGCAGTCCCTTGCCGAAACAGCACAGGCACAGAATTATATTAAGCCGATTGTAAATGACGGAGATATAATAGATATAAAAGACGGAAGACATCCGTCGGTTGAAAAAATGACGTCAGACGCGTTTATATCAAACGACGTGTATCTTGACGAAGATGAGAACAGGCTTTTGATTATAACAGGTCCCAATATGGCAGGAAAATCTACATATATGAGGCAGACTGCAATAATTACGCTTTTAGCGCAGATAGGTTCATTCGTACCGGCTTCATCGGCAGTAATAGGCGTGTGCGACAGAATATTTACCCGTGTAGGAGCTTCTGATGACTTAGCGTCGGGGCAGAGTACTTTTATGGTTGAAATGACAGAAGTTGCAAATATACTTAATAACGCCACTAAAAAAAGTCTGCTTATACTTGACGAAATAGGAAGAGGAACAAGTACGTTTGACGGTCTTTCCATAGCATGGGCTGTGCTGGAACACATAGCCGATACGAAGCACCTTGGGGCAAAAACTTTGTTTGCTACTCACTATCACGAACTTACGGAACTGGAAGGAAAGCTTCCGGGTGTAAAAAACTATTGCATAACGGTGAAGGAGGAAGGAGAGGATATTATTTTCCTCCGAAAGATAAAAAGAGGCGGCGCCGATCACAGTTACGGAGTACAGGTAGCAAGGCTTGCGGGTCTGCCGAACAAAGTAATAAAGAGAGCCAATGTAATTTTGAAAAAACTGAATGCCGCGGATATTGCCAAAAAAACCAAAAAGCTTGCAGATGAGGCAAAAGAGGCGGCAGAAGAATCGGCAATGCAGATGGACATGTTCAATATGCAGGAAACGCAGATAATTGATGAGATAAATAAAATAGACGTGATGTCGCTGACACCAATACAGGCGCTTCAAACTCTTTTCGACCTTCAAAACAAAATAAAGGGAATGTGATTTATATGAATAAAATCAAACTTCTTGATGACAGCACTATAAATAAAATAGCGGCGGGAGAAGTAGTGGAACGTCCCGGATCTGTGGTTAAAGAACTTGTTGAGAATGCAATCGACGCAGGAGCACAGAAGATTACTGTTGAAATAAAAGACGGCGGAACGACGTTTATATGCATAAGCGACGATGGATGCGGAATACCTGAGGGAGACGTTAAAACTGCATTTTTAAGACATGCCACAAGTAAAATAAAAACTGCCGAAGACCTTGAAAAGGTGATTTCACTCGGGTTTAGAGGAGAGGCTCTGGCAAGTATAGCCGCAGTATCTAAAATTGAGATGATAACAAAAACAAGGGAAGCGGAAGTCGGAACGAGGATAAGGATAAACGGCGGAATATTGGAAGAAATCCGTCCCGAAGGAGCTGCAAACGGTACAACCATAACAATAGAGGACATTTTTTATAATGTTCCGGCAAGAAAGAAATTTTTAAAAAAACCGTCTACCGAAGCAGGGTATATCTCTGATACGGTTATGAAATTTGTATTGGGTCATCCGGAAGTTTCATTTAAATATATAAATAACGGAACCGTGATAATACATACGGCAGGAAATAATGATTTAAAAACGGCGGTTTATCATGTATATGGGAAGGAAGCAGCCTATAAAATGCTTGAAATTTCCTCATCTGCGGAAGAAATGAAGCTGAGAGGATTGATAGGCAGACCCGAACTTGCAAGAGCCAACAGAAGCTATGAAAATCTTTTTATAAACGGAAGATTTATAAAAAATTCGGTTGTCTCCGCTGCTGCCGAGGAAGCATATAAAACAAGGCTGATGATAGGTAAATTTCCGCTTTATGTTTTATATATGGATATTGAACCGTCTATGGTCGACGTTAATGTTCACCCGGCAAAGCTTGAGGTCAGGTTCAGAGACGAGGACGCTGTGTATAAATTCATTTATAACAGTATTGTCGATACTTTCAGCGACAAGGTTCTTATAAGAGGCGGAGACTGGGAAAGCAAGCCGTCTGCTTCCGTAAAAGAATATGTAAATAAGTCTGAGACGGCTGTAAAACCTATTCAGCAGGAACTGGATATGTCTTTGAATGAACCGGCGGTTAAAAAACCTACGTCTTTGAGAGAGGAAGCCGCAAACATAGGATTTGATAAAAGCGTTTCCGACAACGACCGAAAAATAGCGGAAATGCTGTTAAAAGGAACCATTTACGAAAACAATATAAAAACGGTTGTAAACGACACAAAATCCGATTATGAAGTTTCTGTCCCAAAATTAATGAATGAATATATAGATACAAATGAAAAAATTAAAGATGAGACAGAATCTGAAAACTATTTAAAAGAGCAAAACTATGACGCTGAAAAAATTTGTAACGGCGGTTCGGAAACGGATACGTTTTCAGATAATAAACCGTTTTTTGACAACTACAAAATAATAGGACAGATTTTTGAGACATACTGGATTATAGAACAAAACGGAAGTATGTTTGTTATAGACCAGCATGCGGCGCATGAAAGAATACTTTTTGAGGAATTTTCCGAAAAATTTAAAAGCGGAAATAACATATCTCAGGATTTAATTTCAGATGAAAGAATTGTTTTAAACGATTCGGAAAAGGAAATCGTAAGGGAAAATATGTCGGTGTTGTGTGATTTCGGTTTTAAAATAATGGAGGATAACGGAGAATTTTACTTAAGAAGCGTACCTTATATATTTGATAAACCGGCAACGACAGACTTTCTGACGGATATTATAGACACGCTGAAAAGTGAAAATATAACCAATATTTATGATAAAAAAACGCTTGATATAGCAACTATGGCTTGTAAAGCCGCCGTTAAAGGTGGAGACAATATTTCGTTGCCGGAGGCGGAAGAAATGATAAAAAAATTGTTATCTCTTAAAAATCCGTTTAGCTGCCCACACGGCAGACCGACGATAATTGAAATGACGCAATATGAACTGGAAAAGAAGTTTAAACGAATACAATAGGTGATATTATGAAAAAACCGCTTATCGTTATAGCAGGACCGACAGCATGCGGAAAAACGGATTTATCAATAAATCTTGCCGAAAAAATCGGAGGAGAGATAATATCCGGAGACTCCATGCAGGTGTATAAGCTGATGGATATAGGAACTGCGAAGCCGACAGCAGAAGAAACGAGAGGAATACCGCATTTCCTTATTGACGAGCTTTATCCCGATGAGGAATATAATGTTATGATATTCCAGAAAAAAGCCAAGGAATATATGAAAGAGATATACGATAGAGGACATATTCCCATTATTGTCGGCGGAACAGGGTTTTATATAAATGCACTTGTTTATGATAACGATTTTACGGAAGAAGAAAGTTCTTCTATACGAGATGAATTATACAGAATAGCAGAAACAGAGGGAAAAGAAAAACTTCATGATATGCTTGCGGATATAGACATCGAATATGCGCAGTCAATACATCCTAATAATGTAAAAAGAGTTGCCAGAGCGATAGAATATTATCGTCTGACAGGAGAAAAAATGTCCGAACACAATAAATCGGCAAAAGAGAAAGAATCGCCTTATAATACGGCCTTTTTTGTTCTTAATATGGACAGGCAGAAACTGTATGAAAGAATAGATATGCGCGTCGATATTATGATGGAAAACGGTTTGGAAAACGAAGTAAGAAAACTTATTGATATGGGATATTCTCCCGAACTTGTTAGTATGCAGGGACTGGGATATAAGGAATTTATACCGTACTTTAACGGGGAGATAAGCCTTGAAAAAGCTGTGGATGATATAAAAAAATATACGAGACATTTTGCCAAAAGACAGCTGACATGGTTTAGACGTCAGACAGAAGGAATATGGATTGATATGACTGACGGCGATAAAGAAAAGGCTTTATCACAGATAATTAATGAAATAGAAAAAAGAAATATAGTTTAACACAGGTGGGAAACAATGTACGATAATAAAATTACTGACTTTTTAAAGGAAAATTATAAAATTTCAGACGATGTTATAAAAATGGCTGAAACAGCCGAAAATGATTTAAAAGAGATGTTTGCCGAAGCCGACAGGATTACGGAGTACAATCAATATAAAGTACTTAACGCTATGCAGAAAAATAAGCTCAGCGACGTTCATTTTGCAGGAACTACAGGCTATGGATACAATGACTTGGGAAGAGACATTTTGGAACAGATATATGCGGACATTTTCCATGCGGAGGCAGGTCTTGTAAGGCCGCAGGTAATATCGGGAACACATGCGCTTACTGTTGCTCTGGCAGGAAATTTAAGACCGGGAGACGAAATATTTTCACCTGTAGGACTTCCTTACGATACTTTGCAGGGCGTTATAGGAATAAGACCCGAAAAAGGTTCTCTTGCGGAATACGGTATAACATACAGTCAGAGGGAATTGCTTCCCGACGGAAACTTTGACTATGACGGCATAAGAGAGTCTCTTAAAAATAAAAAAATAAGACTTATAGAAATCCAGCGTTCGAGAGGATATGCTTGGAGAGAATCATTTACTGTTGAGAAAATAGGGGAACTTATTTCTTTTATTAAGGAAATAAGACCAGACGTTATATGTATGGTAGATAACTGCTACGGGGAATTTGTGGAGACCATTGAACCTACGGATGTAGGAGCGGATTTGTGCGTAGGATCGCTTATTAAAAACCCGGGAGGCGGACTGGCACCCATCGGCGGATATATAGTCGGTAAGGAAGAATATGTTGAAAATGCCGCTTACAGACTTACTGCTCCGGGTATGGGAAAAGAGGTAGGCGCCACACTGGGGGTTACCCCGTCTCTTATACAGGGATTGTTTATGGCTCCTCAGGTTGTATGCGGAAGTCTTAAAGGAGCGATGTTCGCTTCCAGACTTTTTGAAAATCTGGGAATAGAAGTTCTTCCTTCTTCAAATGTGAAAAGAGGAGACATTGTGCAGTCTATAAAGATGAACTCTGCCGAAAAAGTTATTGCTTTTTGCGAGGGAATACAAAAAGGAGCTCCCGTAGACAGCTATGTTACTCCCGAACCATGGGCAATGCCCGGATATGACTGCGACGTTATAATGGCGGCAGGCGCGTTTATACAGGGCGCTTCCATAGAACTCAGCGCCGATGCTCCTATTAAACCGCCGTATATAGTATATATGCAGGGCGGACTCAGTTGGCATCATGCTAAGATTGGAATAATGACCGGCTTACAGACAATGAAAGATAAGGGGCTTATATAAAGGAGCGGTGATATGAAAATATTTAAAAGGATTGTTGCCGTAACAGCGGCGGCTTTATCTTTATGTTCCTTCAGCGTGCATGCGGAAACATTAAAAACGCCTGAGATAAAGGCAAAGAGCGCAATACTCATTAATGCAGATACAGGAAGGATACTATATGAAAAAAACAGCCATGAAAAGCTGTATCCTGCCAGTATGACGAAAATGCTTACGGCAATGGTTGTACTTGACAATATGGAAGCTGATGAAACGATAAAGGTTGATTATTCCATAAACGAGGTTCCTTTGGATTCCAGTAAAGCCGGAATAGCCGTAGGAGAGATAATAACGGTTGAAAACGTTGTCAGAGGCCTTATAATACCTTCCGGTAATGATATTGCCAATGCCGCGGCGTCTGCGGTAGCAAAAAAGGCATTGGGAGACGATATTTCTTATGAAGAAGCCGAAAAATACTTTGTAGGACTTATGAATACAAAAGCTTCCGAACTTGGATGCAAAGAGTCAAACTTTGCCAATCCTCACGGATACCACGATGATAACCATTATACTACGGCATACGACATGTCTCTGATAGCGCAGGCATGTATGGAATATGATATAATAGCCGAGGCGGCGAGAGAAACAAAGTTCAGCGGAAACAGCGCCGGGAATCAGAAGTATAACGTTGACGGAAAAACAGCAGAGTATACATGGTACAGTCATAACGAGCTTATAACAAACGGAGCGAATCATTATGAATATGCTACCGGAATAAAAACGGGTTTTACAGACCAGGCAGGAGATTGTCTTGCGGCGTCGGCTACAAAAGATAATGAAAATTTAATAGCGATTATAATGAACTCGGAAGACCCCGGAAGATGGCAGGACGCAAAAATTTTGTTTGATTGGGCTTTTGAAAACTATGATATGATAGAGTATCGCCAGTCGGGAGTTGCCGCAACCGCGAAACTTAGCGGACATAACAGACTAAAAGGCGATACGGCGGAGATAAAGATAGAGGAAAACATGTCTGCATATCTTACTGCCGATGAGGCTGCCAATGTTCAGACGGAAATAATATATGACGGCGGCGGAGAATTTTTGCAGGCTCCTGTGGAACAGGGGGCGAAAATCGGTAAGCTGAGATTTACACTAAACGGTGAAACGATAGGTGAAACAGACGCCTTTTCATCAGTAGAGGTGAAAAAGGCAAATATATTCAATACGTCTATTTATTATATAAAAACTTTTTTCAGCAAGATTACGGCAAAGGAAAATCTTAAATATACAGCTTCTGTTTTGGTTATTATAGCTGTTATAATATTTATATTAATATTAAGACATAAAAGAAAACAAAGGTATAAAATCAAAGGCAGATATTATTCGGAAAGAGGAGTATATGACACAAGACGTATAAATAACGGCAGACGAAGAAGAAAAAATAAAAGACGAGACAAATATAATAAGTATAAATAAATAAAGTCCCGATGCATGAAGTCGTTAAATCAACGGTAGAAGTTGGTTTGATTTCAAGTCATCGGGACTTTTGTTTTATTACTTTAGTGTAGAAGACTGCGAAGCAGGCTTTAACAACCGCCCGCTCTGCGGGTGAGATTAAAGCTTAAGCAAAAAGCATCGTCCTTGATGTAAAATAAAGGAGTTCAAGCCTAAATATTTTATAAAAGAAAGGACGATGCTTTTATGGCAAACAGTTTAGCACACACAAAATGGGTATGCAAGTATCATATTGTATTTACACCAAAGTATAGGAGAAAAATAATATATTACGAATTGAGAGAAGATATTCAAAAAATAATAAAAGATTTATGTAAATGGAAAGGCGTAGAAATTATAGAAGGTCATATGATGCCGGATCATATCCATCTACTGGTAGAGATTCCGCCGAAAATGAGCGTCTCGCAATTTATGGGATACTTAAAAGGGAAAAGTGCGATGATGATATTCAATAATCATGCAAACCTAAAATATAAATTCGGCAATAGAAATTTCTGGGCAACAGGATATTATGTGAGTACTGTCGGATTAAATACAGCAACAATTCAAAAATATATTAGAGAACAGGAAAAACAAGATCAAATAGAAGACAAGCTGAATACAAAAGAGTATGAAGACCCTTTTAAGGGTAGCAGATAATCATACCACCGAGGCTTGAACGAAGTGAAAGCCAGCGTCATTAAGGCGCTGGCTCTTAATAAGCCCTTATAGGGCTAGTGCAAACCACGTCTTTTAGGCGTGGTTATGATTAAGAAAGATAAAAAAATTCTGAGATTAACATAAAAACATCATTGGCTATTTATGGAAGCAAATTTAAGTATGGAAGAGTTATGACAAAGGTCTGTTTAAACGGCATTACAAATAAACTTTTATAACACGATATAAATACCGAGTTTTAAGATATTTATTCCATCATAATGATATTTTTTGCCTAAAAATTATGAAAAAAATAAATGGTGCAGACAAAAGTCTGCACCATCGATATTATAACGGTTTTTGCATTAATCAGCGCCTATAACAAATTCATGACCGTCTTCATCATCGTCATCATCGGAGTCTGTATGACCGTCTGTATCTTCAGGCAGTTCTATATCTCCGCCGATAACTATATCATCATTGTTATTATGCGATGAAGTACTGTGCGATGTTAAAGAACATGTTTGGCTTATGTCAACATATATTTTTCCGTTTTGAGCACAGCTTTCTTTACTTGGCCTGTTTACTATTTGACCGTTTACCACAGCCAAAGAAAGTTCTTCAACCACATCATCGGGACAATTAGGACCGGCTAAATGTCCGCTTTCTTTACATATTCGATAGATTGAATGTGCTGTACATTCGGATTTCGGAGCGGTGGCTTCCACACAATAGTCGGTTGAAACCATATTTCCGTAATATCCGGCACCGTAATAATCTGCCGCACATACGCCGCTTATCGGAATAGCGTTTTGTATAGCGCAATAACTTGCAGTCATTATTCCATCAGGCTTTTCAAACTCCTTATAAGGAAGATTATCATGAAGCTGATCCATAATGGCTCTCCACACTATAAGATGATAACTCTTATCGTAACTTATCTTTTTAGGAGTGTCATATCCCATCCATATTCCGGCAGCATAGTAGGGG